>Ga0307414_10000027_pt1 | contig 192277 bp, 162 predicted proteins | sample DK1Ometagenome_FD_203804 | JGI IMG/M metagenome (GOLD analysis project Ga0307414, IMG submission 203804) | Maize rhizosphere microbial communities from greenhouse at UC Davis, California, United States - DK15-O-3 | ecosystem: Host-associated > Plants > Roots > Rhizosphere > Soil | place: USA... | reverse complement strand
TTGATGTAATTACAATGTGGCACGTTTTAGAACACGTTCCGGATTTGCAATTACAGATTCAGGAATTAAAGCGTTTATTAAAGCCAACTGGAACATTAATTATTGCTGTTCCAAATTTTAAATCCTATGACGCAAAATATTATAATGAATTTTGGGCTGCTTATGATGTGCCAATTCATTTTTGGCATTTCTCCAAAAAAGCCATAAAATCTCTTTTTGAAAATGTAGACATGAAATTAGAAAAAGTGCTTCCGATGAAATTTGATTCTTTTTATGTTAGTCTTTTGTCGGAAAAATATAAAACAGGAAAAATGAATTTTGTTCGTGCGTTTTTTATTGGCTTGAAGTCAAATTTAAAAGCATCTTCTACAAAAGAGTATTCATCACACATTTATGTCCTAAAAAACAGCCAAAACGTATTTTAAGCTTATTTAAGCCAATATCTCAACAAGGAAGAGGAGAAATATCGGTTTTTTTGAAAAATTCACTCTAAAACGCGCTATTAAAGCCGGTTTTAATAGTGTTTTCTTATGGCTGATTTTTCTATCATAAGTAAAACTAATATCATAAAATTACCTCATTTTTTAAACTTTATGTGGATGCTATTTATTTTTTTATATTTTTGTCTTCAATACATTTAAAAAAAAATAGAAATTTAAAAATGAAAAAAGCATTAGTAATTATCGCACTTTCAGTTTTGGTTGTTTCGTGTAATAAAACAGCAGAAGTTAAGGAAGTAAAAACAGCTTACGTTGATACTTCAGTTTTAATGAAAGAGTACACTGAAGCAAAAGATCTGGAAGCAAAATACAAAGCGCAAGCAGAAGAAAAAGGAAGACAGTTACAAGCGGAAATTACTCGTTTTAAACAAGACGCTGCTAATTTTCAAAGTCAGGCACAGGCAAATGGTCAGGCTTGGGCACAACAAAGAGGAGCTGAATTGCAAAAGAGAGAACAACAATTGGGTTATGCTCAACAACAATTATCTCAACAATTACAGCAGGAAAGTGGAGTTGAAATGGATTCTCTTGTAAGCGGAGTTAAAAAATTTATTAAAGATTACGGTAAGAAAAACGGTTATTCTTATATTTACGGAACAGGGGATGCTGCAACAGTATTATATGCTGAAGAGAAATATGATATTACAAAAGATATCATCAAAGCTTTGAATGACAAATACAAAGCACAACCTAAAACAGAAGAAAAAGCTCCAGTAAAAGAAGAAGCTAAAAAATAAACTACCAAACTAACTAAATTTTAAAACCTAAATCTACTACAGATTTAGGTTTTTTATTTTATAAAAATGCGATACTTTTAAAGTTCAATTTTACGCAATGCAAAACGTTTCAGAAGCAGCAGCTTACACATTACAATTCATCAATCAGACTCAAAAGTCTATCTTTCTTACGGGTAAAGCCGGAACAGGAAAGACTACACTTTTGAAAGAAATCATTGCCACAACACACAAAAACACTGTTGTAGTGGCGCCTACAGGCATTGCCGCATTAAATGCGGGCGGTGTTACCATACATTCAATGTTTCAGCTGCCTTTTTCGGCATTTATTCCGTCTTATGAGGCAAATCCACAGTTTACAGAAACTGTAAAATTTGAAAACAAGGAAACATTACGAAGACACTTTAAAATGAATAATGTAAAGCGAAATGTGATCAAAAACATGGAGTTGCTGATTATTGACGAAGTAAGTATGCTACGTGCTGATTTGCTTGATGCAATTGACTTTATGATGCAGACTGTTCGAAGAAATTCACATGCTTTTGGTGGTGTTCAGGTGCTTTTTATTGGCGATTTATTACAATTACCACCTGTAATTAGGGATGAAGAATGGCGAACTTTGCGTAATTATTACAAAGGAAAATTCTTTTTTCATTCGCATGTTATACAACAGAACCCGCCTTTATATATCGAATTATCTAAGATCTACCGCCAGACCGATGATGATTTTATTTCAGTTTTAAACAACCTGCGCAACAACCAGATTTCTCCCGAAGACGTAACGTTTTTAAACCAGTTTGTAAAGCCTGATTTCGATTTAAAAAACAATGAAGGTTATATCACCCTGACCACGCATAATGCCAAAGCAGATTCTATTAACGAACAATCAATTAATGATTTAGCAGGAAATGAATATTTGTACCTGCCGTTTATAGTAAGTGATTTTCCGGAAAAAATTTATCCGGTCGAGGAAAATCTGAAGTTAAAAGTAGGAGCACAAGTGATGTTTGTAAAAAACGATTTGTCTTTTGAAAAACGCTATTTCAATGGAAAAATGGGTATTATAAAATCACTTTCGCCAGAAGAAATCTTTGTGCATTTTCCAGAGGAGAATAAAACAATTGAAGTAGAGAAATACGAATGGAAAAACATTCGCTATAAAGTAAACGAACTCACAAAAGAAATAGAAGAGGAAGTATTAGGCACTTTTGCCCATTATCCTATCAAATTGGCCTGGGCAATTACAGTGCACAAAAGTCAGGGTTTAACTTTTGACAAAGCTGCACTCGACGTATCGCAAGTTTTTCTTCCGGGACAAGCATATGTAGCATTATCACGTTTGCGTTCTTTAAACGGGCTTATTTTGCTTTCTCCGATGCAGATGAATGGAATTTCTAATGATCAGGATGTGATGGATTATGCCCTGAACAAAGCTACAGAAGACACGCTGGAAAAATCATTGCATTTTGAAACTAAAAATTTTATTCATAACTATTTGATTAACACTTTTAACTGGACAGATTTGGCTCAGGAATGGCGTAATCACCGCTTTAGTTACAACGAAAATGCTGCAGCGTCAGAAAAAGCAAAACATGCTATTTGGGCTCACAAAAGATTAGACACAATTGAACAGCTAATAGATCCTTCGCAAAAATTCATTAATCAGCTAAATAAAATTTTTAATAAAGAAACTGTCGATTTGTTTTTTGTAAAAGAAAGGGTAGAAGCAGCCTATGACTATTTCTTTAAGCCTATGGATAAACTGGTAACAGATCTGCTGCAAAAAATGGCAGAAATTCAGAAATTTAAAAAGGTAAAAGAATTTTATGAAGAACTGGCTTTTCTCGATGATTTGCAGACCAAAGCGGTTTTGCAATTGATGAAAGCAAAATTACTTATTGAAATTGTTGTTGCCGGAGGAACCATCTGCAAAGAAAAACTGACTTCGCCAGCCATAAAAAATTTCAAATTAAATAAACTTGAAAAGATCAGAGAAGAGTACAAAATGACGAATACTGATATTTTCAACATTGATGAACCTGTAGTTCGTTACACAGCCAGAAAACTCGATAAAAGCGAACCAAAAGCTGCTAAAAAAACAACAGTTGAAGAAACGTATGATTTGTGGATTGAAAAGAATTCTGTCGAAGAAATTGCAAGAGTTAGAAAGCTAACCGTACAAACTGTTGAAACACATTTAATTAAATTAATTCAAGCTAAAAAAATCGAGATTTCAGACGTGTTGCCGTATGATAAAATCCTCGCACTTCGTGAAGCTTTTGAGTTTTATCAGGAAGAATCATTAAACGGCCTGAAGGAAAAACACGGAGACGAATTTACCTGGGATGAACTAAAAATGTTTAAAGCCAGCATAAATTAATACTCATAGCTTCTGTTTAAAAAATCAGACTAAGTTATTCTTACCATGTTAAATATATTTTAATCAATAGGCTTCAACAATTAAAACCAGTATCTTTAAGATAATTGTTCCACGTAAAACTCGGGGCTTTAATTATTTATTATGAAAAAAACTAAATTTATATATCTAATTTTAATAGCATTCTCTGTAAACCTTGCTGTTGGTCAGGAATTAAAAAAGGAATATCAAAAAGGAATTATTTACTTTATTGATTGCATAAAAAACAACAAAAAAGAGGCTGTTGCTAAGATTGTTAAATATCCTTTGAACAGGGAATATCCTATTCCTGCAATCAAGTCAAAAGCTGAATTTGTAAAAAGATACGATCAGGTTTTTGATTCTGCTTTAAAAAATAAAATTATAAATTCTAATCCCGCAAAAGACTGGTCACAAGTTGGCTGGCGTGGTATTATGCTCAATCAGGGTGATATCTGGATTGATGAAGACGGATTTTTGACAGCGGTCAATTACCAATCGAAATATGAAAAGAATCTGAAAACCAAATTAATAAGCTCAGATAAAAATAAATTGCATTCTTCAATAGCTAAATTCAAAACTCCCGTTTGTGTTTTGGAAACTTCCAAATTCAAAATTAGAATCGATGACTTGGGGAATGATTCATACAGATACGCATCATGGTCGCCAAACCAAAAGATGACCGAAAAGCCTGATTTGATTATTACTAATGGAAAGTTTTTTGCTGATGGAAGTGGAGGAAACCATTACTATGATTTTAAAAAAGGAAATTTTTTGTACAGATGTTACATCATAGTCTTAGGCCAAAGTGATTCTCCGGATGCAACATTAGAAGTTTTGCAAAACGGCAAAGAGATTGTTTCCCAAGAGGCAAAAATTATCTCTAAATAAAAAAATCCTATTCATTTGAATAGGACTTTTGATTATTACTTAGATTGTAATAGGGTATCAAAATCTTTTTGTTGCTGGGCCAGCTTATTTTGAAGTTTTAATATTTCTATTTCCTGTTCTTTCAAATTTATTTCATTCTTTCGAAGTTTGTCTTCTTGCAGTACACGTGTATTTATTTCATTTTTCAGCTTCTGAGTCTGATCTTGTTTATTAGCAATATCTTTTGTTGTTTTTTTCAATATTGTTTTCAGCTTTTTCAATTTGTGCTTTTCGTTTTTCAACTTTCTTCAGTGCATCTTTTAGTTGTTTTTGCTGCTGCTCTAATTTTTGACTGCTATTTTTTAAATCAGTCTGTTCTTTTTCTAATCTTAAATGTTCAGTCAAAGCTTTCTCTTTTCTAATCGAAATGTCCTGATTTTCATTGTTTAAAGCCATTTTTTGAGAATAAAAGACCTGCGATGAAATTAACAGGCCAATAAATAAAACTAATTTCTGTGTGCGTTTCATTGTACTAACTATTTTATGTTTTATAGAAACAACAGCAAACAGCATTCCATATAGTAATATTTTTACTACAAAATAATTTATTTGATTTGCATTGAATGTTTGTCCTTTGCAAGAACATTATAATATCTTCCTTAGATATATTTTAAAGACATTTAAGACACGTTTATGGTAAAGTTTTACCTTGAAGTCTTGGAGCATTGAAAAACGCTTAAAATAAAGATATTTATGCTTTTCTTTATGGAAAAATATTTAACAGCGTTTTTATTATTAAACCGTAAATTTATAATCTCAAGAAAATGGTAAAAAAAAAGCCTTTTTTCAAACAAATGAAAAAAGGCTTTTGGTATTGTAAAAAGGAATTTTATAGCGCTTCTACTAAGATCCAGGCATCTGGATTTTCTCCTTTTTGAATTTCCTTTTGAGCTTTTTCGGCTTCAGACATCGTCGCGTAACTTCCATATAAAACCGGGAAAAGACCATGTTTATTTTCGCCAAGCATTCTTGCCTCATAACCATCTTTTATCAGTTGATTATAAGCTTTCCTTGCATTTTGCTCGCTTCTAAAAGCGCCTGCCATAATGTGGTAAGGCATTGTTTTAATTTCTACAGAATCAGTTTTAGATGAATCTACTGAAAGAGTTACGGCCGGCAAAGGATTTTGAATCATGAAAGTTGCTTCCTGAATCTTGTTTTGAACCTTTTTTTGCACAGCACTTTCAACTACTAGCGTTTCATTTGCCAATTGTTGCTGATAAATAGGATATCCAATACTTCCAGTAATACCAAGGCCAAGAACAAAAATGGCGGCATATTTCAAATATGATTTTGAAGGTCTCGTTTCATCTTCGGTTTCATATAACTTAACAGTTTCTCTTTGTTCGATTTCCTCGAGTTTTTTCTCAAATATTTCTCTTTTAACCAAAGGCGAAACAAAAGGGCTTAAACCAAAAGATGCAGAAAGATAATTAGCATGATCATTTGGAGTAAAAACCATGTTTTGATCTGCATTTAAGCGTATATCACCAATATTCTTTAAATGCAAAATACCAGTTTCTTCCAACGTTTTTTTCCAATTCAAAATCTCAAATGCAATGGCACTAACAGCAAACCCATAAGAAGTGCTTTCTGCCTGTGCAATGTGATTTGCCAATAACCCGTCATTATTTTTTAAAAGACTATTGAAAGCAATTGTTTTCTTTGGAGGAAAAAACGAATTCGAGCTTTCATTAAGCTTAGCCGGGTGAGTTTCGGTAAGAAATGCACCAAATCCCGGAACCGTTACACACTGATAACGGTACAATAACTGCGATATATAAGTTTCGATTTTCATAGTAACAAAGTTATGTAATGAATATAGTTATCAAAATTTTATTCACAATTTTTATTAACAATCGCAATAATTTTATAGACAATTAATTTCCAAATAGTTAATTGTTTTAATCATCAAAATTGTTAAAGCACGACTTTTATAATTATCTATTTTATTAAGAAATTACTTTATTTTATTGATATTTGCAGAAACCTAACCTTCTTCTATTTTACATAATATTTTCACGCAATGTCAGATCAGGATTTATTTTATTTATTGGCCTTATTAAAAGTAGATGGAGTAGGCGATATTATGGCCAAAAAATTACTAACTCATTGCGGAAATGCAGAATCAATTTTTTCAGCAAAAACAAATCAAATTGCTGCCATAGACGGAGTTGGATCCTTTTTGCTGAAGAATTTAAAGGATAAGACAATTTTTGAAAAGGCAAATAAAGAACTTGAGTTTATAAAGTCTAACGATATACAAGTCTCATTTTTTCAGGATGAACATTATCCTGATCGGCTAAAGCATTGTTTCGATTCGCCTGTATTACTATTTAAATCCGGTAACATTGATTTAAAAAACAGAAAAATAATAAGTATTGTAGGTACACGGCAAATAACGTCTTACGGAACAGAATTTTGCAGATCATTGATTGAAGATTTATCGCCATTGAATCCTGTGATAGTAAGCGGGTTCGCTTACGGAGTAGACATTGTTGCTCACCAGTTTGCGATGGAACATAACCTGCAAACAATTGGCGTTCTCGCACATGGACTAAATCAGATTTATCCCAAGACTCATAAAAAATATGTAGCCAGAATGATGGAAAATGGAGGATTTATCACAGAATTCTGGAGTTCATCTAATCCTGATAAAGAGAAATTTGTCCGTCGAAATCGCATTGTAGCGGGAATGACAGAGGCCACCATTGTAATTGAATCTGCGGATAAAGGCGGGTCATTAATAACAGCAAATTTTGCAAACGATTATAATCGTGATGTTTTTGCTGTTCCCGGGCGGGTAACAGATACGTACAGTAAAGGCTGCAATAACTTAATAAAAATGCAAAAAGCCAATGTACTGACAAACGCCGCTGATTTGATATATATGCTAAATTGGGACATTGAAAACAAATCAAAAACGATTCAAAAGCAATTATTCGTAGAATTAGAAGAAGATGAACAACTCATCTATGAATATCTCCTTAAAAACGGAAAGGAATTACTGGACACTATTGCGCTTCAATGTAATTTTCCGATTTATAAAATTTCAGGAATTCTTATAAATATGGAGTTAAAGGGCGTAATTCGTCCACTGCCGGGAAAACTTTTTGAAGCAATTTAACGCAGAAAATCTTATTTATTGTTTTCCTTTAAAATGCTTATACAATTTGTATAAAACAAATAGTACCAGTAATGCAAAAAAGATATTTAAAGCCTGAAATAAATAGGGTGGAATGTCGTACTCTTCAATAAACTTGTTCATATTTTGAAGTTTTAATGAAACTATTTTCTAAAATAATTTCTAGTTATTTTATTATCATGAATTTACAAATAAAAATTTAATTTTTTTTAACATTTTTTTTGTTGATGAATTAGGTTTAAATGATTTAAATTTTACATTTGCGTCACCAAAAACAAACGACTAATGAACATTATTGAATTATTTGAATATTCTGGAATTTACTCCGAAAACCTAAGAGGATTTACTCCGGAAGATGTTATTAAAGTTAAGAAACAATTTGACATCGAACAATCTCAAAACCCGAGTATTAACAGGGATGTTGCTGATAATTTAATCTTAGCAATAAATGAAAATCCACGCGAACTTTTGTTTATTTCTAATAATAGAATTTTGTATAATTTTTTCTCCGGTAAGAATTATTCAAGAAACAGATTCAGCTCAGATAACTCGGTTTCTGTAAGTGCAGAAGCAATACAGTTATTTATAAAAAAATATCTTGAAAAAGACCTGGATTCTTTTTTTGATAAGTCTCTGGAGAATAATAAATTTGAAAGTATAGACGATTTGCTGATCGTAAAAGAGTATTTACCTCAAAGCCTGATCGATACATTAGGAACAAAATTGTCTGATAAATTAGATGCAATATTAGATAAGATGAGTTCAGATACGTCCTTAAGAGATTCCTTTTCCTCTATTTCTTTTGTTCAGCAAAAAAGCTTTTATGACCTTGCTTCTCATTTTAGATCAGAAGAAATGGATGCCAAAATTAAAGCTATTATTAATAAAGTCAGCAGTCCGCTTGTCGATCAAAGAATTAAACATCAGATATTAAATCCTGTCATGACATCTATGGCAAATTATAAGCCTGTTGATATTGGTTTTGCAAATTTGTTGATAGCCAACAGAAATATGGTCTATGCTGAAACAGAAAGTGTGTCTAACAGCAGTTCGGGAGGAATGTCTCCCTGGACATATGTAGTAATCGGGATAATTGTACTTAGGTTAATATTGCTAATGGCACGATGTGGCAGAATGTAATTTTATCTATGTTTTGATAATAAAAAAAAGCCTGAAAGATTTTGTCTTTCAGGCTTTTTACTAAATAACAAATTAAATTATTGGACAAAAACAGAAGTAATATTGTGATAATATCCTTGGCTTGTTGTAAAATATTGCACACCGTTTTTCCATATTTTAGCTACATTTGGTTCATTGCTATAACTCGGATTTTGCTCAATACCTCCAACATATATATCAGTTCCGTAAACAAATACCGAATATGCAAATGCTTTATTGCTGCCCACAGACAATTGTGTTACAACTGAATTTTTCCAGGTCAAAGCGGCACTATTGGTTCCATTATATTTGTACCCGGCTGCATACACATTTGTTCCTGATACAAATACAGAGTTAACACTGGCATCATATAAACCATCTGTTAAGTATGTTGCTATAGAGTTTTTCCAAATAGTTGCTTTGTTTTCATAACTGCTAGGTGTAGTAGAAGATTTTCCTCCAATGTACACATCTGTTCCAACTACAAATACCGATTGTGCATAAGAATTATAACTCGTATTTGATATAGTTGAAGTTGTAGTTGTAGTACCCGTTTTTTTCCATAATTTAACGATATATTTCCCGCTTGATTGCTCATGACCAGTTACATAAATGCTTCCGCCGCTTACATAAACTGATGTTCCTTCTGCATTATTTATCCCGTCTGTAAGATTAGTTGCTACACCATTAGTCCATAATTTTGCTATAGATTTTGGTCCGCCAAATTCTGTACCGGCTACATAAACAACTCCTCCAGAAACAAAAAGAGAATTAACATGCGTTGAACCAGTAGTTGGTAAAGTATATAACAATATGTTATTTCTAAATACTTTAGAGACAGTTGGACCGCCTGAAGGGCTGTATTCTTTTGTTAGCACATATACATTTGTTCCTTCTTTGTAGACAGACCAGCCTGAACCAACATTAACCCCGTCAGTAAGATTTGTCGGAACTCCATCTGTCCATAATGTGGCAGCGGTTTGTGTGGCCCAGGAATCCTTACCATACCCAAATGCATAAATAGTAGGATTTATTAATGCAGATTTTGCTGTTTTGCCAGCTTTTGCATTTGAAACAGGTTGTTCATTTTCAACATCGTTTGAACATGAGGACATAGTTGCTACAAAAATTGCAGCAAGTAAAATTTGAATTTTTTTCATAGGGAAAATTTTATAGATTTGAGCAATAAATATAGTATTAAGTTTACATTCCTGTTAAAATTTTATAAAAATTTAAGAAATAATTTATAAATTTATTAAGAACTTACCTAAATTATATATTTATTTGATCTGTAGTATTATACTGATGTTCAGTCTATAACATCAGGCAGTTTTCTATAAAAATGAAAAACCATAAACATTGAGAATTTTCTTATATATTATTTAAGGATATAAAAAAAAGCCTATCATTTCGACAGGCTTATTATATTAAATTATAGTGCTAATTATCTAGTTTCCAAATCCTAATTTTTGACGAACTTTTTGTAAAACAGGATTTGCTACAGCTGCCGCTTTTTCAGCTCCTTTCTTTAGTAAAGCATCAACTTCTTCAAGATTATTGATGTAATAATTATACTTCTCTCTTTCTGCTTTGAATTTTTCTGTAATTAGTTCAAAAAGAGCTTGTTTAGCGTGACCATAACCATAGTTTCCGCCCAAATAATTTGCTCTCATTTCGGCAATCTGAGTTTCTGTAGCTAAAAGCGAATAAATTGCAAATGCATTACAAGTATCCGGATTCTTTGGCTCTTCAAGTGGTGTACTATCAGTCTCAATACTCATAACCTGCTTGCGAAGTGTTTTGTTCTCAAGAAAAATATTAATAATATTATTTGCAGATTTACTCATTTTTCCGCCATTTGTTCCCGGAATTAACATGCTGTCTTCCTGAATTTTGGCTTCTGGAATAACAAAAGTTTCTCCCATTTGGTGGTTAAAACGTGAAGCAACATCACGGGTAATTTCCAAATGTTGCAATTGATCTTTTCCAACCGGAACAAACTCTGCATCATAAAGCAAAATGTCTGCTGCCATTAGCATCGGATAGGTAAAAAGTCCTGCATTAACATCATCAAGACGATCTGATTTATCTTTAAAAGAATGTGCCAATGTCAAACGTTGAAACGGAAAAAAGCAGCTTAAATACCAGGTTAATTCCGCAGTTTGTGTAACATCAGATTGTCTGTAAAAAGTAACCTTATCAGGATTTAAACCACAGGCAAGCCACGCTGCAGCGGTACTGTATGTGTTTTCTCTTAATGTTTTGCCATCTTTAATCTGCGTAATCGAATGTAAATCAGCGATAAACAAAAAAGATTCGTTTGCCGGATTATTTGATAGTTCGATTGCCGGGATAATTGCTCCCAGCAGATTGCCTAAGTGCGGCGTTCCTGTGCTCTGAACACCAGTAAGTATTTTTGCCATTATTTCTGTTTCTTATCGCAAAGTTCGCAAAGTTTTTCGCAAAGCCTGCAAGGTTTGTTTTCTTTTTGCAAAAATTAGAAAGTTTTCTAATATTCCGGTCAGATTTCGTGTTTTATTTTAAGTTTAATCAATAATCTAAAAATTCTGATGCACTAAAAATATATATTCCCTTCGGTTTTCTTACATTTGAAACCATGAAAGGAATAAAAATTGTTTTTTGGATCTTGTGGCGCATCTGGTTTTACATCTTAATGGCCATTCCGATATTGATTATGCTGCCATTTTTGCTGGCTTCTATTATAACCGAAAGTGGTTATCCGTATTTTTTTAAAATGGCTCGTATATGGGCTAAATTCATTCTTTTCGGAATGGGATTTTATTATAAAATTGAACGCGAACAAAAGCTCGAAAAGCATAAAAGTTACATGATTGTTGCCAATCATACTTCAATGACAGATATTATGCTCACGCTCGCAATTATTAAAAATCCTTTTGTTTTTGTTGGCAAAAAAGAGCTTGTAAAAATTCCGCTGTTTGGTTTTTTCTATAAAAGGACGTGTATTTTGGTAGACAGAAATTCATCAAAAAGCAAAAATGAAGTTTTTAAACGTGCACAAAGCCGTCTGAATCAAGGATTAAGTATTTGTATCTTTCCCGAAGGAGGAGTTCCGGATGATGAATCAATTTTACTTGATGAGTTCAAAGACGGTGCTTTTCGATTAGCCATTGATCACCAGATTCCAATTGTTCCAATTGTTTATGCAGATAATAAAGAACGTTTTTCGTATACTTTTCTGAGCGGAAGCCCCGGAATAATGCGTGGAAAAATATTCAGTTTTATTGATACCAAAGGACTGACAGGTGAAAACAGAAAAGAGTTAAGAGATCAGGTCAGACAATTGATTTATAAAGGATTACTTCAATTTAAGAAAAAAAATCAAAAGGAAATAGCTTAAATAATAAACCCGGCATAGAGTATGAATCATGCCGGGTTTTCTTTTGAATTTAAAACCCCTTTTAATATTCAAAAATTTATCGTTGAATTATTTTTTCTGAAATAAACCGCAATACTTTTTTAATTCTTTTTCTGGTTATTTTACGGTTCTTAAGGAACAGCAGCACGATTTTCTCTTTCATAATTAAAAACATTTACGGTTAATAATTGAACTTTAGACAGCCTTGCAATAACGAGATAATTATTAGATAACTAAAAGTAAAAAAGGTTGCGTCAGAAAGATGATTTTTTTTAAAATAATAAAAACCCGTCAGTAAAAACTAACGGATCTTTATTTGAATTTAACCAACCAAATTTACTGAAACAGTGTTAATGAGGGTATTATGGCGCATACCTACATTTTTAGTTTCTTATTTATCAGATAAGTATTTTTATAAAAGGTTGCGTTATCTTTTGCTAAAATTTACAGAAGAGCTAAATTATATTGATAGAAATAAGGAATTTAAAAACAAATTATAATAGCAAAAAAAAAGTCTGCAATTTGCAGACTTTAAATGTTTTAAGCGTTAGCTAATTCTTTTATATGAGCTTTGATCTTAATTTCTAATTCTTCGGCCAATTCAGGATTATCTTTAATTAAAGCTTTTACGGCATCACGGCCCTGTCCTAATTTTGTATCACCGTAACTAAACCATGATCCTGCTTTTTTAACGATTTCAAATTCAACAGCTAAGTCTAAAATTTCTCCTGTTTTAGAAACTCCTTCTCCATACATGATGTCAAATTCTGCAGTTTTAAATGGCGGAGCCACTTTGTTTTTAACTACTTTTACTTTAGTTCTGTTTCCAATAACATTCTCACCATCCTTAATTTGAGAAGAACGACGGATATCTAAACGCACAGAAGCATAGAATTTTAGAGCATTACCTCCGGTAGTAGTTTCAGGATTTCCGAACATTACACCAATTTTCTCTCTCAACTGGTTGATGAAGAAAACAGTACAATTTGTTTTACTAATTGTTCCCGTTAATTTTCTTAATGCCTGAGACATTAAACGTGCGTGCAGACCCATTTTAGAATCTCCCATTTCACCTTCGATCTCACTTTTTGGTGTTAAGGCTGCAACAGAGTCAATTACAACAATATCAATTGCTCCCGAACGAATTAAATTTTCGGCAATTTCTAATGCCTGCTCACCATTATCTGGTTGAGAAATAATCAGGTTTTCGATATCTACACCTAATTTTTCAGCATAATTTCTGTCAAATGCATGCTCTGCATCTATAAAAGCAGCAATTCCTCCGGCTTTTTGAGCTTCTGCAATTGCGTGTAATGTAAGTGTGGTCTTACCAGAAGATTCCGGACCGTATATTTCAATAATTCTTCCTTTTGGGTAACCGTTTACTCCAAGAGCTAAATCAACACCCAGAGAACCAGAAGAAATAGTTTCTACTTCTACAATGGCTTTGTCGCCCATTTTCATTACGGTTCCTTTTCCGTAAGTTTTATCAAGTTTATCCAGCGTAAGCTGTAACGCTTTTAATTTGGCATCTTTCTCTGCACTCATCTTTTCTTTCTTCTAATGGTTATGTTTTTTATCTTCAATCTTAAACAAAAAAGTAACTTACTGATTTAGATTTTTATGAAGATTGTAATTTTGTAAAAATACTTCTTTTTTTTGAAGTTTGGTTGCCTCAAATTGTCTCAAATTGTCACAATTTTCACTATAGAAACAAAGCCTTTAATTCTGTTGCATCTGCAGGTTTCATTTTTCCGGCAAGTACTAAACTCAACTGTTTACGGCGCAAAGCCGCATCAAAACGCTGAATTTCTAATTCGGTTTCAGGCATAATTGGAGGAACTTCAACCGGTCTTCCCGTATCATCAACAGCTACAAATGTATAAATGGCTTCATTTGCTTTTGTTCTGCTTCCCGATTCCCGGTCTTCTACCCAGACATCTATATAAACTTCCATTGAACTTTTGAAAGAACGCGATACTTTTGCTTCAACAGTGACAACACTTCCCAAAGAAATGGCTCTGTTAAAAGCAACATGGTTTACAGATGCCGTAACTACAATTCTACGCGAATGTCTGCGAGCCGCAATACTTGCTGCACGATCCATTCTGGCTAATAATTCACCGCCAAAAAGATTGTTTAATGGATTTGTTTCGCTCGGTAAAACTAAATCGGTTAGTATAGTTAAGGATTCTGAAGGATGTTTTGGATTCATTTTTTTGTAAATTATAATTATGAAGGCTGATTAATTCAGCCAGTAAACAGCCATTATGGCCGGGATAAAATATATAACAATGGTTCTCGCACCATCATAATCTTTGGCTAATCGCTGACCGAAAAGCATCATTAACAAACAGATACAGGAAAAAACAGCGCCGTAAAAACCAAACTCGCGACCACTGTCTGTAAGTAATTGTATAACACCGACAACACATAAAATTCCGGAAATTAATTCTAAAATTAAAAGATGGAGCAGTGCCAGTGGAACCTGGTTTTTAAGAGGTGTTTTGGCAAAATGTTCTTTTAACCAATTAACATTATCTTTCCAGTAAAAAATTTTCTCATAGCCTGATTGTAAAAAAGTTAAGGCCAAAAAAATCAAAAGTAAAATTGAAGCAACATTGGTCATTACAAATTATTTTTTATGAATTAAACGTGTTAGTTTTATAGATAAATCGGTCAAAATTATTTTTGCATTTCCGTTTCTTTCAATGTGATACATCGCATCAGAAAGTTCTTTAAAAATGTCGTGTATATTATTTCCGTTTACAAACGGTGCAAAATTTTCAAGTTTAAACTTATCAACTTTTGGTTCAATATAAACTAATTGCGGCGCCTGGTAATTTAGTAAAAGTGCCTGTCTGAACATTTCGATGCAAAACTGGATGAATTTTTTCTGGCTTTCACGGCCAAGTGATGCTATTTCTTCGCTCCAGGAAATTAAATCCTGAATGGCGGCAGCATTTCCTTTTGCCCTAAAAGCCGCGCGGACCCAATTGACAAACCATTGCTCAAAAGGATATTCAGAATCGTCTTCTTTTAAAATAGAAAGTGCTTTGTTGAAATTTCCCTGAGCCTGATGTGCAATTTTGAATGCTAAATTCTGCTCGATATTTTCCTTAGAAATCAAAGCCTGTGCAATTACTTTTTCCGGCAAAGCACTAAAGTGAATTACCTGGCAACGGGAGCGTATAGTCTGGATGATATCTTCTTCATTTTCAGAAATCAGAATAAAAATCGTTTTATCTGATGGCTCTTCTAATAGTTTTAATAATTTGTTTGATGCTGCGATATTCATTTTATCGGCCATCCATATAATCATAATTTTGTAACCGCCTTCGTATGATTTTAGCGCAAGCGATTTTAAAACCTCCTGAGCATCTTCGACCCTTATTTCTCCTTGTTTGTTCTGAACGCCCAAAATTTTATACCAGTCAAATAATCCTCCATAAGGCATTTGCTGAATAAAAGTTCGCCAGTCCTGAATGAAATCTAAACTTTTTGGTTTTGTTTTTACGTCTTCAGTTGTTACTGTAGGATAAATGAAATGAAGATCAGGATGCGAAATGTTTTCAAACTTAAGATTGCAGGAATCATTTCCGTTTGAATTTTCATTACCGGTATTACTGCATAAGATGTATTGTGCATAAGCAATAGCGGTTGATAGTGTGCCGCTTCCTTCCGGCCCAATAAATAATTGAGCATGCGGAATTCTTCCGGAAGATGCACTTTTTATCAAGTGACTTTTGATGTAATCCTGACCTAAAATTTGAGAAAATTGCATGGAGCAAAGATATAAGAAAATGATGTAGGCAAAAATTTTCGGAATAAAGAATAATTATGAGCCCTTTTTTTGTTTTCAAAAACGACTTTTTAGACCAAAATGTTTATTTTATTCCTGTCATCTTTTATCAACACTGAGTCCATTTGGATAGATATTAAGATTTTTTTGTTAATAGTTTTTACAAAATTATTGAAAACATGTCTTTTTTTTATATACAATAATGCGTAAAGCTATAATATAACTAGTAAGTTTCTTACAAGAAAAAATTTTAACAAAATTAACAAAAAACTCGGCAAAACGCATATTTTCTCGACCTGCGACCGTTTTTTAAGGTAATTTTAAGGTGAATTTTTCAAAAAAAAAAACATTAAAGTTGCGATTTAACATAATTTATATATTTTTGTTTGCATCAACAACCAATTTTAAATAGAATTTATGAAAGGGAAAATTATTTTTTTTAGTTTATTTTTTATCTTGACAACTGCTGCAGCTTCTGCTCAGGCCAAGAACGCTCCAAGAAGTATTATTAGTACAACTGCACTTATTCGTAAATACCATGATCAAAAAGAATTGAGTGGTATGCAAAAAGGTGAACTTTTGGAATTGTACATTGAGCGAATTAAAGTATTAGTGAAAACCCTTCCTTACATCGCTTTGGTTACTAAGCCTGGAGTTACTATGGCAGACTTGGGTATTCCGGACGATAGTGAGCACAAAAAAGTTTTAGATAATCAGGCAGTAGGTACATCTGCATTCTTGGATACTACAGTAGAGTTCCAAAGAAAAATGATGCCTTATTCTGATAAAGGGAACTTAATCGCTGCTATTTTATTTTACGAAAGCACATTAAAATCTTTACACGAGTTCAACGATTTGAACGAAATGTAATAAATCAAAAAATATTTAAAACCTTTTTCGGAAAGTTTACGTAAATGTATTCGATCTGGGGAAAGATTAAAAATAATAACTCGTTCTCGAAGGGTCTGAAATTATCTCAGAAAATTCGAGAAGAGTTTTTATCATATTACGCATACGCATATCCCAAATTTATTTTTAACCCTAATACCACCTTATAATGAAAAAAATTACTCAAATTTTTTGCATCCTTTTGACAGTTACTACTATGAGTGCTCAACAAGAGAAAGGAATTATGGGCTACAACAATTGGTTGAACAACTGGACCGAATTTAAGCCTAACAAAGTAGAGTATGGAGAAGCAAATCAAATATTAGCAGGAAATATTTCTGTTAATACTAAATTGATGAAAAGGAATGTTTATGTTTTGCAAGGAAACGTTTATGTTACAAACAATGCTGTTTTAACAATTGAACCTGGAACTTTAATTATTGGTGATTTCGAAACAAAAGGAACATTGGTAGTTACAAAAGGTGCACAAATTATTGCAGACGGTTTAGAGACTGACCCTATCGTATTTACTTCTAACCGCAGTGTGAAAAAAGCTGGAGACTGGGGAGGAATTGTAATTCTTGGTGATGCTCCAATCAATAAATTTGGAAATGTTGGTTCATATAATTTAGATCTTGATCCTACATTAACTACATATGGTGGTGATAATGCTGCAGGAAACTCTGGAATCTTAAGATTTGTGAGAATTGAATTTGCTGGTAAAAAAGTTAAAGGAATGGATTCATTCAACGGATTAACTATTGCTGGTGCAGGAAACAAAACAATCCTTGAAAACGTTATGGTTAGCTACTCTGGTGGTGACTCATTTGCTTTCTATGGTGGAGACTTAAATGCTACTAAATTGGTTTCTTATAAATCAATCAATGATGACTTTAAATTTACGCAAGGTGTTCAATGTCGTTTATATAACTCATTGGCTGTAAGATCTTCTTACTTATCAAGTAACAAAGACGGATCTCGTTGTATGGAAGTAAAAACATACGAAAAGAAAAACGAAACAGACTTTACTAAAAAAACTACTTTAGTTGTTGCTTCAAACATTACTATGCTTAATGACAGTGAGAATATCAAAGCTGATATTCAGTCAGGTTTAGTAAAAGAAGCTATATATGTTGCAGAAACTGCTTCACTTGAAATGAAACGTAGCGTTATCTCTGGATTTAATCCAGCTGTATTATTAGACAGCAAAACTGAGATCAATGATGCCAACCTTAAAAAAATCAAATTTGAAGAAATGTATTTTAACCTATGTAATGGTAACATCTTTACAGAATACAATTCTAACAACGAAGATTTAGAGAGCTGGTATGGAAATAGCGTGTTCTTTAACGTTTACTCACAAAGTGATAACAAAGAAACATTCATCGATATCTTCAATCCTAAAAAACCAGATTTCAGATTACAATTAGGAAAAATTACAGCATCTAGCGGAAACAGATAATAGATTTAGATTTTTATTTCAGAGCGTAAATTTTATTAATAAAGTCCCCAGACACAATTTATGTATTCGTCTTATACCGGACTCAAATAAAGATCAAGACATAATGGCCCCAACGATAAAAAAATATTTTATTAATATAATATTTTTGGTTTCGCCTGTAACGCTAAGTTTATATGCACAAAGTGCAACAGAAAATCCTGTATCTTCTGTTAATGCTACTTGTGAAACTGCGTCTACATGTAATCAAAAGAATGATATAGCTGATGAACGTATCATCAGCGAATTAGAGAATTCTAATCAGTTTATAGTAGGGCTATCCATCCCCAAGGATAGCCTTAGTATGGCAGCTGATAAGAATGATCAGACTACATCTGAATGCGAAGAAAACTCAGTATTATCAGCTTCTTACTCTGCTCTTGCAAAAGACATTATCGAGAACTATAAATACGATTTTTCGGAAACATTTATAGATATTTTGTTTTTTGAAGATATAGATTTAGCTAGAAAACGCACTATATGATTCGAAAAACTACTTTATATTTAACTCATTGTGTTGTATTTTTAAGTCTTCTTTTATTCACTGAAGCAAATTTACATGCGCAAATATCATCGATATCACCACAACAAGTATCTTTTGAAAGAATTTGTGCTGGTGATATTGTTGATGGAGTTAAGTTTAATGAATACTCTGTCTCTTTTACTTATTTAAACTTCCCTGCAGATGTAGTTTTTGAAGCTCAGTTATCTGATGAATTTGGAAATTTTACAAACCCAACTGCAACAACAACTCTTGAAACAATACAGGTTTCGGCAACGCAGCAAACAATAAAATTTGCCGTTCCGACCAATTTAAAAGGATCAGACAGTTACAGTCTGCGTATCATCAGCAACAAAAATGTACAAAGCCAAAGAGTTAAAAACTTTTCTGGAAACACTACATTTTCGGCTTATTATATGTCGTATGTTAATTCCTTTTTTATTAATAACAAAGACCAGAATGCTACTATTTGTTCTGGAGGTAATTTAACTTTATCTGTTTATAATCCAACCCCGGAAGATCCTGAATCATCTCCTGCAAACAGTTCAAACCTGAAATATAAATGGTATAAAGATGATGTTCTTATTGCCGGGCAAACAGCGAGTTCAATCATTGTTAGCAGTACCGGAGTTTACTATGCCGAAATTGATTACGGATTTTGTACTTCTGAAAACATCAGTTCAAATCGTGTTACGGTTACTTCGTCAAGTTCAGGAAGTGCTGTTACTATAAGCTCAAGTTTAGGGAACCCTTTTTGCCCTAACGGATCAGGAACAGTCTTATTGGCTACATCTGGTAACAGTTATGTCTGGAAAAAAGACGGAGTTGTAATTCCTGGAGTTACTACCCGTTCATATACTGCAGATAATGCCGGTATATATACAGTAGAAGTTGATTTTGGCGGGTGTATAGCTACAGGAAGTATTGATTTAAAAGTTAACGGTTTTTCGGCAAGTATTGATGTTGCAGATGAACATATACTTGGAGAAGGTGAGACATTAAACGTTTCATTAACTACAGATGCTACAACCCCAACAATTCAGTGGTATCTAAACGACAATCCTATTAATGGTGCAAATGCATTAAGTTATTTAGTTACCCTAAGAGGAAATTATAAAGTAGTAATCTCTCAGGCTTCGGGTTGTGTGGCAACAAGAGAATTTAATTTTAGAATTAAAGCTCCGGCAGGTCCTGCAACAGTTATTCCAAACATTGTGAATTTAAATACTAATCCATATTGGAATATCCCTGATGAATATAAAACAAATACAACTAAGATAATAATTCTTAGCTCAAACGGAGAAGTGATGTTCAATGATGTCGGAAGTAATTATGATCCTGAACTTAATTCGTTTATAAAAGATTTTAAAAATGTTAATCCAGTATATTACTATGTCATTCAATCCGACACAGGTGAAAAAAAAGGATCAATAACTGTGATAAAATAATATGAAGAAAATTTTACTATTCATAACTTTATTTTACGGTTTGTCAAATGTACTCTATTCCCAGGAAGCTCCTGAGAATGGAGTTGTTTCGTTTTCATTACCTATCAGAAATTCATTAAAGTTTAATAGATATTTAATTAACCCGGCATTTAGTTTTGTTCGTGAGCAAAATGCATACATAAGTTTCTATAATAAAAGACAGTGGACCCAGTTTGAAAACGCCCCTAATACCTATTTATTTGGTTATTCAGGACGCTTTAGAGAAAACGAAGCCTTTGCATTTGGATTGTTTCAACAGAATTACGGATTAATGACAGTATTTGGCGGAGTTGGTAACTTTGCTCATAATATTGTTTTGCAGGAAGACAGTAATTTGACCTTTGGTCTTAATGTGGGCGCTTACCAAAGCGGACTGGACAAAGGGAAAATAATATCAGATGATCCGGATATTTTAAACGGCGATTATCCATCACATACAATGCTTACCATTAACCCAGGTATTAATTATGGTACAGCTTTCCTTGATTTTGGAGTATCTGTAAATAATTTAATTCTTTACAATTTTGGTTCAGGCGTTGTAAAAAATGACCCGGAAAGAGCTATCGAACTTCATGCCATGTACACTGGTTATATTGACAGTTATGGTTTTTTTGACAGAAGCAAATTTTCCGGAATTGTAAAAACAGAAATCAAAGAAGAGAAGACAATAATTTCCGGACTTGCTATGGTTGCCATTCCAAAAGGAGTTTGGGCACAAGCAGGATATAATACATTATATGGTGTTTCTGCAGGACTTGGTATTAATATCTCACCAAGTATTGCTATAGAATACAATTACGAAAGAGGAATGGGGGACTTTTCTAATCTGGGTGGTTCTCATGAATTTGCTATTGCATACAAATTCAAAAACAAAAACTATTATTATGGTGATGATGAAGAAGGTTCTATTATAGATCCTGCTAAAGCAAAACCTGTAATGGCTAAAAAAACAACATCAACAACACCAGTTACAAGAACAAGTGGTGCTGAAAAAGCAAAACTTGCTGCCGATGCAAAAGCCAAAGCCGACGCAGAAGCTCAAAGAGTAAGACTTGCAGCTGCAGAAAAAGCCAAGGCAGATGCCGAAGCTGCTGCAAAAGCAAAACTAGAAGCAGATACAAAAGCCAAAGCAGACGCACAGGCATTAAAAATAAAATTAGCTGCAGATGCTAAAGCTAAGGCCGATGCCGAAGCAGAAGCGAGAGCTAAAGCCGTAGCAAATAAACCTGCTGCAGCTCAAAGAACACAAACGCAGACACAAGCACAATTAGCAGCAGATAACAAAGCCAAAGCCGATGCACAAGCTGCAGAGCGTGCAAGGTTAGCTGCCGATAACAGAACAAAAGCCGATGCACAAGCTGCAGAAAGAGCACGATTAGTTGCAGATAATAAAGCAAAAGCAGATGCGCAAGCCGCTGTAAGAGCAAAATTAGCAGCAGATAATAAAGCAAAAGCAGATGCCCAGGATGCAGAAAGAGCGAGACTGGCTGCAGATAATAAAGCAAGAGTTGATGCGCAGGCCGCAGAGCGTGCAAGATTGGCTGCTGCAAAAGGTAAGGTTGATGCAGAAGGCGTAGCTAAAACGCCAGCTGTTACAAATACACCGGCTGAGCCACAAAAAACTGCGGCGCAACTGGCAGCTGATAAAGCTAAGGCAGATGCCGAAGCTGCAGCAAAAGCAAAACTAGATGCAGATAATAAAGCAAAAGTAGATGCAGAAGCACTTAAGGCAAAATTAGCTGCAGATGCTCAGGCAAAAGCAGATGCTGTAGAGGCTAAACGTAAAGCCGATGCAAAAGCAAAAGCTGAAGCGGCAGATTTACAATCTATATTAGCTGCAGATGCAAAAGCAAAAGCAGATTCTGATGCACTTCAGGCAAGGTTAGCAGCAGAAGCAAAAGCAAAAGCTGCCGCTGCTGTGAAAACTAAAGCTAGTATTGATGCTGCAAACAGAGCTAAAGCTGCTGCAGATGCAAAAGAAAAAGCAGCACAAGAAGCAGCATTAAGAGAAAAAGCCGCACAAGAAGCAAAAGCAAAAGCAGATGAAGAAGCAAGACAAGCCAGAATTGCTGCCGAAGCAAAAGCAAAAGCTGATGCAGAAGCACTGAAAATAAAATTAGCGAACGACGCGATAGCAAAAGCCGAAGCAGATGCTTTACAAGCAAAACTAGCTGCCGAAGCAAAAACAAAAGCTGATGCAGAAGCGCTACAAGCAAAATTAGCAGCAGATGCCAAAGCCAAAGCCGATGCAGAAGCTTTACAAGCTAAGTTAGCGGCAGACGCAAAAGCAAAAGCCGATGCAGAAGCATTACAAGCTAAGTTAGCAGCAGACGCGAAAGCAAAAGCAGATGCAGAAGCTCAACAAGCAAAACTTGCAGCAGACGCCAAAGCGAAAGCCGATGCAGAAGCTCAACAAGCAAAACTTGCAGCAGACGCCCAAGCGAAAGCTGATATGGAAGCCAAATTAATAGCTGATGCTAAAGTAAAAGCTGATGCAGAAGCAACAGCAAGATTACAAGCAGAAGCAGAAGCTAAGAAAATACAAATTGAAGAAGAACGTCAAGCTAAGTTAGCAGCAGACGCCAAAGCAAAAGCTGATGCAGAAGCATTACAAGCTAAGTTAGCGGCGGATGCAAAAGCGAAAGCTGATGCAGAAGCACTTCAAGCAAAACTTGCAGCAGATGCCAAAGCGAAAGCTGACGCAGAAGCACTTCAAGCAAAACTTGCAGCGGATGCTAAAGCAAAAGCCGATGCAGAAGCACTTCAAGCAAAACTTGCAGCAGATGCCAAAGCGAAAGCTGATGCAGAAGCACTTCAAGCAAAACTTGCAGCAGATGCCAAAGCGAAAGCTGATGCAGAAGCATTACAAGCGAAACTTGCAGCAGATGCCAAAGCGAAAGCAGATGCAGAAGCACTTCAAGCGAAACTTGCAGCAGATGCTAAAGCGAAAGCTGATGCAGAAGCATTACAAGCTAAGTTAGCAGCAGACGCAAAAGCAAAAGCTGACGCAGAAGCGTTACAAGCGAAACTTGCAGCAGATGCCAAAGCGAAAGCGGATGCAGAAGCATTACAAGCGAAACTTGCAGCGGATGTAAAAGCCAAAGCTGATGCAGAAGCATTACAAGCAAAACTTGCAGCGGATGCAAAAGCCAAAGCCGATGCAGAAGCACTTCAAGCGAAACTTGCAGCAGATGCCAAAGCGAAAGCTGACGCAGAAGCGTTACAAGCGAAACTTGCAGCAGATGCCAAAGCGAAAGCGGATGCAGAAGCATTACAAGCGAAACTTGCAGCGGATGTAAAAGCCAAAGCTGACGCAGAAGCGTTACAAGCGAAACTTGCAGCAGATGCCAAAGCGAAAGCTGACGCAGAAGCACTTCAAGCTAAGTTAGCAGCAGACGCAAAAGCCAAAGCTGATGCAGAAGCTCAACAAGCGAAACTTGCAGCTGATGCAAAATCAAAAGCTGACGCAGAAGCATTACAAGCGAAACTTGCAGCAGACGCAAAAGCGAAAGCTGATGCAGAAGCTCAACAAGCGAAACTTGCGGCAGATGCAAAAGCAAAAGCGGATATGGAAGCAGCTCAGGCTAAATTATTAGCAGATGCAAAAGCAAAAGCAGATGCAGAAGCTAATGAAAAATTAAAAGCTCAGGAGGAAATAAGACAATTACAATTAGCAGAGGAAGCGAAACTTGCAGCAGACGCGAAAGCGAAAGCTGATGCAGAAGCACAAGCAAGGTTACTGGCATCTCAAAAGGATGAAACTGCAAAAGCTATCGATAACCTGACCCAATCTCTTGATGCTAGTGCTAAAACACAAAGCGATTTATTGGCACAGTTTAATGCAACAGTGGCAAACAAACAAAAAGATCTTAATGATTTAAGAGAAGAAAATGATTTGAGTGATAAAGGTATTTACAAAGAACCGAAACCATTTAAAAGTGTTGCCGCAGAAAACAGCCAGTTAGAAGCTTTGAAGTTGCAGATTGCTGAAGCCAATAAAGCTCAAAAAGATGAAATTGCTAAATTGACAAATTTATATAACGAAAGACTTAAAAAAGTACCAAATAAAAACGATGCTTTAAACAAAGCTTATCTGGAAAAAATAAATCAGTTGAAAGCAGCACAGCTTAAAATGGAACAGGATAGTATAGACTTACTGGCAAATTTAGAGCGTATTAAAGCTGAAACTGAAATTGAGAAAAAACGTAGAATTAAACAGGCGGCATACGAGAATGACCAAGGAAGATATGCACAGGATCTGGCTGCTCTGAAACGTATTAAGGAAACAACAAAACCTAGTAGCACACCATTAACTGCAAGTGATTTTGATTTTGGAGAAGACCAGTCAAATATGCAGATTATCAAGAATATCAAAAATTCTGAGAGTGGTTATTATATGATTGTTGCGGTACATAGCAGCGTTGAAAAAAGAGATGAATTCTTAACTAAAGCAGTGGCTGCAGGAGTTACAAACATTAATTTCTTTTACAATATTGCAACTAGTAAATATTACATCTATTACGAAAAATTCGACGGTTTATCTGAAGCTCAACAAGCATTAGGAACTAAAGGAAGCAAGCCATATAACGGGAAAATGGCCATCGTAAAAGTGGAGAACTAATAAGGATTATTAAAAGAATAAATATGGCTGGCAGCTTCTTATTTTGAGAAGTACATATTAAAAAAGTTAAAAATAAATTAAGATTACATATTGTTTTTTTGAATGCCCCTTCAGAGAGATAGTTAGTTAAACTGAAACCATAATACTATGAAAAAACCTACTACATTAAAATCAATTTTAGTTGTATTATTTTTTATACAAAGTTTTGTTGTTTTCGCTCAAAAAAATTTCACCCCTAGATTTGATCAGAGTTTAAAGGGAGATATGCTTTTGATAGGAAATAATATTTTGAATAGAGATATCAGAAATGGTGAACGGCCAAACAATGCCTTTAATGCAACTGACAAAAATAATAATGACCTTGACATGCAGTATGTTGATGTCGATAGTGATAATACTACTTTTAGTTCGAGTTCGGCTAATTTGGTTATCCCGACCGCTAGTAGAGAGTGTTATAAAATTGTCTATGCAGGACTGTATTGGGCTGGTATATATAGTAAAGGCGCTGTTGATAATGGAACTGTAAATCGTGCAAATTTAGGTTCGATTAAATTTAAGCTTCCAGGTCAGACTACCTATAATAATATTACGGGGTCATTAATATACGATTACTATCCGACAACTTCGAACGGTGATCAGATGCCTTATGCATATTATTATGACGCAACATCATTAGTACAGGGATTAACAAATCCTGAGGGAACTTATACTGCAGCAAATATTATAGCTGCAAGAGGAACTATCAATGGTGGATATTCTGCGGGTTGGAATTTATTCGTTGTATACGAAGATCCTAAATCTTCAGCAAAATATATTACAACTTTTGATGGTTTCAGATGGATCCAGGCTTCAAGCGGACCTGTAACATATGATATTTCTGGTTTTAAAACTATTCCGGTAGGAGGGGTAAAAGCAAAATTGGCTTTTGCAGCATTAGAAGGAGATGTTAACTTAACAGGAGACCGTTATTCAATTAATGGTACAGATATCTCTACAACCGAACGTCTTGTAAATAACTTTTTTAATAGTACATTCAACGATACAAGTGGTCCTTATACAGACAGGAATCCGGCGAGTGGAAACACTCTTGGTTTTGAAGCAGGGATTTTAAATGTACCCAACCCTGCTACTGGAGCGTTCCCCGGTGGTAGTGTCATAAAAAACAATGATACCTCTGCACAGTTAAAACTGACAACAAGCGGTGATGGTTACGGATTGTTCTTTAATGCATTTAACGTCGAAATTATTGAGCCTAAGATTGTTTTAACTAAGATTGTTAAAAATGAAAGCGGAGTTAATATCGGTGGTCAGGATGTAACATTAGGGCAGAAGTTAAATTATGAAATAGGTTTTGAAAATACAGGTAATGATGATGCAACATCTTTTACTATTAGAGATCAATTGCCTATAAATATTATTTTTAATTATCCGGCAGATCTTAATACTTTACCAACAGGTGTAACAGTTCAGAGTTATAATCCTGCTACAAGAAATATCGTCTTTAATATTGCTAATAGTCTTGTAAGATCAGGTCTTAACAAAAAAAATACTGTAATTAGTTTTAAGGTACAAGTTGTTCCTGATTGTAGTATGTTGAGCGAAGCTTGTTCTAATAGTATTGACAACTCAGCTTATGCTACTTATAAAGGTATAACAAATTCAACATTTACTATTTCTGACGACCCGAGTGTGAACACAAATACGGGTTGTATTCTGGTTCCAAAAGCGACTAACTTTTTAGTTGGTGTTGATGGTTGTAAATTTTCTTCGAATGTTACTTTGTGTACAGATGATGTAGATTTGGTTGCTGCAAATGGCTATACAAATTATACCTGGTATAGTGATGCAGCTCATACCGTACAAATTGGAACCGGACAGACATTAAACGTTAAAAATCCGGGAACTTACTATGTATACAACTTAGCTGCAGCACCTTGTAGATCAATCTATCAGGAGTTTGTAGTTACACGTTTTGGTACAACAGCTACAAACCCGGTAATTCCTTTTGCAGATCAGGTTGTAACTTGTCCTGACACAGGAAAACCATTGCCAAATATTTTCTTATGTGGAAATAATGCATCAAAACTTATTAAAACAAACATCACAGAAAGTACTTCATCAATTGTTTGGGAAAGATTGGACACAGCTATTTGTCCAAGCAATAATAAGCTTTGCCCGAACGAAGATAAGGACTGTACAGGATGGGTTCAAGTTGCTAATGGTCCCGATTATGCGGCGAATACAGCTGGTCAATATCGTTTAACTATAAATTATACTGGAGCTTGTTTCAATCGTTTTTACTTTAATGTATACGAAAACAAACTAAATGCTACAGAAACCCATACTGATATAATTTGTTCTAAAAATGGAAACATTACTGTAGGAGGTGTTCCGAGCGGTTATGAATATGCAATTAGTGCAGATCCTAACGGTCCAATCGGAGCTTACCAGTCAAGTAATATTTTCCCGATAACAACTGCGGGTTATTACACAGTTCATATTAGACAAGTAGGTGTTACTACAAATCCATGTGATTTCACAATTCCTGGTATCCAAATCAGAAAAAGAGATCTTACGATTACTAAAAATGTAGTAAATGCTAATTGTAATGGTGATAAAGGATCGATTGCTGTTGTTGCGAATAATGTAGATGCACAATATTATTATAGAATATATAATGGAGCAACATTGGTAAATAGTTTTGGACCAACTGCTGATAATAATTATATTTTTCCTAATTTAAATCCTGGAATAACTTATACAATCGAAGTCTATTCCGGAAACATTACTATAGCAGGAAATACAGTTACAAGTGATTGTAAAATTGTAGACACACAAGCTTTACTTGCAGCTCCGGCAGCAATAACTGCTACGGCTGCTTTAACAGTTCCGTTAACTTCTTGTAGCGACGGAAAAATTGTTATTACACCAACTGGAGGAACTGCCCCTTATTTTTACTTTATAAACGGGTCAACTACTTTCCAGACTTCAAATGAAATTATTGTTACCACACCAGGTAAATTTGATATTCAGGTTGTGGATTCTAAAAACTGTACAGCAACAACATCTATTACTGTTACAGCAAACCCAAAACCGGTTTATACTGTAACAAAAACAGATATTAATTGTAGTGGTGATAAAACGCAGATTACTGTTAATGTAACAAATGCAAACGGATATACTTTAGAATATAGTATAAATGGTGGTGCATTTACTACTAACCCAGTATTTACTAATCTTTCTGGTGGTACTTATAGTATCGTAGTTAGATATACTTTATCAGGAACAACTTGTACAGATCCTGCCGTACCTGTTACTATTACTGAACCAGCAAATGCATTATCAGCATCTGCAGGGGTTTCAGAATTAGCAGGTTGTGATCCTTCTGGAAACGGATTTGGTAAAGTTCGTATTACTAACCCTCAGGGAGGAACGCCTCCATATACGTATAGTTTTGACGGAGGAAATGTTTATGGTCCATCTAATGAAGCATATATTGCTCCTGGAACTTATACTCTTTATGTAAAAGATTCAAAAGGTTGTGTATACAGCATGCCTGGAGTAGTTTTAGATCCAAAACCAGCTGATCCTACAATTGCTGTTGGTGCTCCAGTATTCAATTGTAACGGAACAGCGACTAGTACAGTTACTGTAACAAATGGCGGTGGAGCAAACTACAGTTATGAATATTATTTAGATAATGTATTAAATACAAATACACCTCCTAATGTATTTTTAAATGTTCCTTCGGGATCACATACAGTTAGTGTAAAATATAATTTAGTTTCTGTACCAACATACAGTAACTTATTATTAGAAAATTTTGGTTCAGGAGGAACTACAACTTCACCAGGTATTGCAGCAGCTTATTGTTTCAACGACCAAAGAGTTAATCCACCTTATACATGTTCTCTAAACGGAACTCCAACTCGTTCTGTTGAAGATAATCAATACTCAGTAGCGAGTTTCTTCTGGAGAAATGACACAGCGTGGTATCAATTTAAAGATCATACAACTAATGGGGCTGATGCAAACGGAAGATATTTATTGGTAAATATTGGTTCTGCAGCAGGTCCTTACGGAATTTTATATAGTAAACCAATTATTGATGTTATCCCAAATCAGCCGGTAATGGTTGATTTATATGTTGCCAACTTATTAAATACTGGTCAGAGTGGTGCTGCTCCAATCGTTAGATTTGAGTTAGTTAATAGTGCTGGTGTTGTTGTTGCTACACAGGATACAGGAAAAATCGCAGAAGCTGCAAATGATCCTAACAGAACAAAATGGGTACCAATCAACCTTTCATTAAACCCTGGTAACAATACAAACTTAACATTCAGAATTCGTTCAGGAAGTACAGATTATGGAGGAAATGACTTGGTTATTGATGATATCTGGGTTCGTCAGATTCCAAAATCATGTATCAGTCAAAAAGATTTCCCTATAGTTATTGACAGTAATAAAGCATTTAGCGCTTCTATCACAGGATTTAAAGATCTGACTTGTGCAGGTTCTAATAATGGAGAAATTACTATTGCAGCTCAAAACTTTAATCTTCCATACGGATTTGATTATTCATTAGATAACGGTGTAACTTGGGTTAACTCAAAAGTATCTCCGGTAACAGCTACAGGATTATCAGATAAAACATATGCAATAAGAGTTCGTTTTGATTCTTCTGCATCTAGTTGTGTATTCCCATTCTCACAAGTAATCAAAGCTCCATCAGCATTGACGGTTACAGCTCAGGTTACAGCTCAGCCAACTTGTACAAATGGTGCTTCTATTACAGCAACAGCTACTGGCGGAACACCTAATTATCAATACGAGTTAAGACAATTAAATGGTGTTACGGTTGTAGTTCCATTTCAAACATCCAACGTATTTACAAATATTGCAACGGGATCTTACACAGTAGTGGCAAGAGATGCTAATTCTTGTTCATCTCCTGCTTCAGTACGTGTTGATATTAATGCTCCAAATTTACCAACAGCATCTTTGGCAGCAACTTCAGATTTATGTTATGATACAACAAACCAATCTACACTTGTAGTTACAGCTACAGGAAGCGGAACTTTGACTTATAGTTTAGACGGTGCGCCGGCTCAAACTTCTAATACATTTACAAATGTTGGTCCTGGAACTCATAGTGTTGTGGTAACAGATAGTAACAATTGTACAGCAACAGTAAGTAATATTGTTATTGCTCCGGAATTAAAAGGTAGTGCAGCAATTTCTAAAACATTAGATTGTACAACATCACCAAATGCTTCAATTACAGTTACCATTACGGGTGGAACAAGTGCATTTACTTATAAAGTTAAAAGAGGGACAGGAGCTTACGGTTCTAGCATACCAGTAACGGGAACTTCTTTTGTATACACAGCTACTACAGCAGGTACTTATACTTTTGAAATTACAGATTCAAAAGGTTGCGTTACTACTGTTAGTGGAACCATTAGCCCTATTGCAAATCCTACAGTTACAGCTAACCCAACACAAATTACTTGTAATGGTTTAACAAATGGTAGTGTACAATTAATAGGTGCAGGTGGTTCAGGCGGATATGAATATAATTTCAATAATGCAGGTTGGTCATCAACATCTTTATATTCTAATTTAAGTCCAAATATTGATTATACTTATTTGGTTAGAGATAGTAAAGGATGTACTTCTGCAAGTGCTACTATCAGATTAACTCAGCCAACCGCTGTATCAGGAACAATAAGTGCTACAGAACTTCAGTGTAACGGTACAGGTACTACACCTGCAGTTGTTACTGTTAATGGTGCCGGAGGAACAGGTGCTTATACTTATAGTTTCAACGGAACCACAAATTTTACCAGTACAAATACATTCTCTACTTCTACAGGTGGTGCAGTTACAGCATATATTAGAGATGCCAATAATTGCCAGTTCGGGCCATTATCGGTTACAATTGCTCCTTTAGACAGAATTACAGGCATTACTATAACAGATAGCGGATACGATTGTTCTACAACTCCTCCTGGTGGTCACGTAAACATTGCCGCAGTAAAAACAGATATTTCTGCGCCAATTCGTTTTCAGATAATTTCTGGTCCTGCAGGATATAATAGTGCTTCAAATTCAGATGGAGAATTTAAATCGTTAGCACCTGGTAACTATGTTTTTCAGGCAACTGATATTAAATCAGGCTGTTCTTTCACAGTACCTTATACCGTAAAAGGGGCTCCAGATATTGTAGCTGCTGGTTCATCGTTAACCAATATTCAATGTAATGGAGCAACAGGAACACTTCAGTTTACAGTAAACGGTGTTAAAAACAGAGGTTATGATTATGTTATAACAAATGCCGGAGGAACAATTATTCAACAACAAAATAATGTTTCTGAAACAACGACAGTAATAAACGTTACTGCTCCTCAGCCAGCAGGTACGTATACAATTACGGCAACAGACAGATTAACAAAATGTCAGTCTACATTCTCAATTACATTAACTCAGCCAAATTCTTTGGTAAGTTTTACTGCAACCGCAACGAATGTAAATTGTAATAATGATAATTCGCAAATAACAGTTACTGCAACAGGTGGTACTCCAAATTATACTTACGCTTTCGCGAAAAGCCCATCAACAGTACCATCATCGGCTTATGGGAATAGTGCTACTTTAACAGTAGATACAAATTCTGGAGCTGATTTAGTATGGGATGTTTATGTAAAAGACGTAAATGGCTGTACAACAAAAAGGACTGTTACTATTGTTAATGATAATTTACCAACTGTAACAGCTACTAATAATAATCAATGTACAGGTTCTGGAAATTCATTCACTATTACTGCAACCGGAACAGGATTAGCTCCGTTGACTTATAGTATTGATGGAACAAACTTCCAGGCTTCAAACGTATTTAATGTTACAGCAGGAACATATACTGTTACAGTAAAAGATAAAAACGGATGTACGGCTTCAACAGCTGCTGCACTAGTTATTTATCCACAATTAACGGCTGTTGGTTCTGTAACAAAAGAATTAGATTGTTCAGTTTCTCCAAATGCTACTATTACAGTAACAATTACAGGAGGAAAAGGACCATTTACTTATACTTCAAGAAAAGGCGCTGGAGCAACAAGCGCACCAAGTGCTTCAATTGCAGGTCCAACATTTACTTTTTCTGTTACTCCGGCAAACGCTGATACTTACACATTTGTTATTACAGATGCAAACGGATGTCAGACTACTGCAGTAACTAAAGTAGACCCAATTACAAATCCAACAGTTACAGCTGTTCCGGTTAACGCTAGTTGTAACGGAGCTTTAGATGGTTCTGTAACTCTTACAGGTGCTGGCGGATCTGGCGGATTCACTTACAGCAACAACGCTACATCAGGATTTACTACTAACCCTGTATTTACAGGATTAGCAGCAGGTTCTTATACATACTATGTAAAAGACAGTAAAGGATGTACAGGTTCTGTAGCAGTTGTAATTGGTCAGCCAACAACTTTGGCCGTTACAGTTACAGCAGTACCATTCTCATGTAATGCTTCTAATGCAAAAGTAGCAGGTACAGTTACAATTAATGTAACTGCAGGAACAGGTACTTCACCATATCAATATAGTTTTAATGGAGGCGGATTCGGTTCAAATAATGTATTGACATTAAATGATAACGGAGCAGACCAACCATATACATATGCTGTAAGAGATGCAAAAGGATGCCCGGTTACAGGTTCTGGAACTCTATTGAGATTGAACCCACCGACAGATTTAACTTTTGCTTCACCAGCGGTTACTTGTACTGCAACAACAACAACTGTTACCTTAACAGCTGTAAACGGTGTTGGAACATTACGTTACGAGACAATTGCTCCTTCGGTAGTAATTATCGCAAAACAAACTTCAAATGCTTTCGCAAACCTTGCGCCTGGAACTTATACATTCAGAGTTACAGATGCTAACGGTTGTTATTATACAGAAGCCTATGTTGTAAATCCGGTTACGCCGATTGCAGTTGTAGGAAATAAAACAAGTGATGTTTTATGTAAAGGCGGAAATACAGGATCTGGAACTTATACCGTTTCTGGTAATGCAACAGTTGGAGCTTATACATACACTTTATCTCCAAATACTGCAACAATTACAAAAGCAGGTAATGTTCTTACCTTAACAAATGCTGCTGTTGGAACTTATACAATAACAGTTACTGATACAGCTACAGGATGTACAAATTCTGCAGGTATTACTATCGGTGAACCAGCAGTTGCATTAGGAATTACTTCTGCTGTTGCTACAAACGTATATTGTAATAATGATAATTCACAAATTACAATTACAGCAACTGGAGGAACTCCAAATTATACTTACGCTTTCGCGAAAAACCCATCAACAGTACCATCATCGGCTTATGGGAATAGTAATATACTAACAGTAGATACTAATTCTGGTGCTGACTTAGTATGGAATGTTTACGTTAAAGATGCAAATGGCTGTATTACAAAATCTACTGCTACAGTTATTCTGGATGCAATGCCTTCAGTTACTGCGACAGTAAACAACCAATGTACAGGTTCTGCAAGTACATTTACAATTACGGCTACAGGAACAGGATTAGCTCCTCTTACTTATGGAATTAATGGTCCTACAGGAGCATTCCAATCAAGCAACACGTTTACGGTTGCAGCAGGAACTTATACAGTTTATGTAAAAGACAAAAACGGATGTATTGCTTCTGCTCCGGCAGCAACAATAGTTTATCCTCAGTTAACAGTTGCAGGAACCGTAACAAAAGAGTTAGATTGTTCTGCTACTCCAAATGCTACTATTACAGTAACAATTGGTGGAGGTAGAGCTCAATTTACTTATACTGTTCAAAAAGGTGCTGGTGCGCCAAGTGCGTCAAGTGCTCCGATTGCCGGTCCAACATTTACATATTCAGTTACACCTGCCAATGCAGATACGTATACATTTGTTATTACAGATGCAAACGGATGTACAAAAACTGCGGTAGTTACTGTTGACCCAATTACAAATCCAACAGTTACAGCTATTCAGACAAATGCTAGCTGTAACGGAGCTTTAGATGGTTCAGTGACCCTTACAGGTGCCGGTGGATCAGGAAACTTTACTTATAGCAACAATGCTACAACAGGATTTACGGCAAATCCAACGTTCACAGGATTGGCTGCAGGTGCTTATACTTTCTATGTAAAAGACAGTAAAGGATGTGTTGGATCTGTTGCTGTGACAATTACACAGCCAGTTACTTTAGCAGCAACAGCTGTTACAGTTCCGTTCTCTTGTAACACTTCTAATGGAAAAGTTGCAGGAACAGTTACCGTTAATGTAACTTTAGGATCAGGAACTACACCTTACCAATATAGCTTTAACGGAGGTGGATTCGGATCAAATAATGTATTAACATTAAACGATAACGGAGCTGACCAGCCTTATACTTATACAGTTAAAGATGCAAAAGGATGTACAGTTTCTGGTTCAGGAACTCTATTGAGATTAAACCCTCCAACAGATTTAACTTTTGCCTCTCCAAATGTAACTTGTTTAGTTACTACTACAACTGTTACACTTACAGCTGTAAATGGTGTTGGAACTTTACAATATGAAACTATTGCACCATCACCAGTAATTGTTGCAAAACAAACATCAAATACTTTTGCAAACCTTGCTCCTGGTACTTATATGTTTAAAGTAACAGATGCAAACGGATGTTATTATACTGAATCTTATACTATTCAGCCAGTTACTCCGATTACTGTTTTAGGTAATAAATTAAGTGATGTATTATGTAACGGAGGAAACACGGGATCTATCAGATATACTGTTTCTGGTTTCGGTACAACATATCGCTATACAATTAACGGAGGTACAGCTGTTACAGCACAAAGCTCTCCAACAATTAACCTGACAAACTTGGTTGCAGGACCATATGCTATCGTTGTTACGGATGAAGTAACAGGATGTACAGCAAATGCTTCAATTACTATTAGTCAGCCAGCAGCAGCTTTATCAGCAACTTATGCTACTGTAAACGCAAACTGTTTTGTTTCAACATCAGAAGTTACTGTTACTGCTGCAGGAGGAACTCCGGTTTACAGATATTCATTTGTACAGGATGGCTTACCAGCAGGAACATATTCAAACAGTAACAAAGCAAACTTAGACCCAATAGCTGGTTTAAACTGGGATGTTCACGTAATTGACGCTAATGGTTGTACATTTAAATTAGATGTTACTATTACCAGAGATGCTGTTCCTACAGTTACAGCTTCTGCTACAGGTCAGTGTTTTGGAGTTGGAACTTATACTATTACTGCAACTCCTGGAGTTGGATTAGTAGCACCATTATCTTATAGCATTAACAATGGAGCTTCATATCAGGCAGGTAATACTTTTACAATAACTACTCCGGGAACTTATACTGTTAGAATTAAAGACGGTAACGGTTGTACTGCTAACAGTAACGTTGTTATTGTTGATAGTATGTTAGGATTAACAGCTGTATTGGATAAAAACATTACTTGTTCAATCCCAACAGCTGCTCAGATTACTTTAACAGCAAATGGAGGAACGGCTCCTTACACTTATGAATCTAAGGAATCTGGTGTATATACAGCTATGGCTTCAAATGTTTTCAATACAATGGCTGCCGGAAGTTATACTTTCAGAGTTACTGATTCAAGAGGTTGTACATTTGAAACTACAACTCCAATTATCATTACAACTCCAGTTAATCCGGATATTACAAATGTTGTTCAGACTCAGTTCATTTCTTGTCATGGTGACACGAATGCAGCTATTTCTATAACTATTGATAATACTCTGGGACAAGCTCCATTTGTATATAATGTATTTAATAACACAACTAGTGTAAATTATGGTACTCAAACATCCGGTTTAGCAGCAGGAAATTATATAATTACAGTTACAGACGCAAAAGGATGTACAGATACATTCCCATTTCCAATTACTGAACCAGCAGCTATTCTTGTAGCTCATCATGCAGTGCCAATCACTTGTAATGGTGCAGGAGTTTCTAAAGGTTCTGTTATTGTTGACAGTGTTAGTGGAGGAGTTGGTCCTTACAACTATTTTGTAACTGGTGTTAATGGCTATAATCAGTCTGAATTAAATAATCTTGGAACTACTTCAGTAAGTTTCAATGTTGTTGATTTTGGATTATATCAAATTAATGTAGTAGATTTTAATGGATGTTCTGTATTGATTCAAAATGTACTAGTGGCATCTCCACCAGAAGATTTGGATATTACTGTAACACCTCCACCTGCAGATTGTTCTAGTCTGGGTTCTGCTGTAGTTGCAATTGGAGCAGCCTCTACCAATATTACTGGTAATGGTCCATTCCATTTTGCTGTGTACACAGGTCCGGGAATGACTTATACTTCTCCAACTACTTTACCATGGTATGATGAAGATGTTTTAGGAACTCCGGGAAGTAAAAAAACAACTATACCAAACTTATTGCCAGGTGTTAAATATACTTTCATTGTACACGACGCTTTTACAGGTTGTTACTATTATGAAACTGCTGAATTCGCTATCCCAACAAATTCTACATTAACTACAAGTGCGCTTGTGGCTAATAATGTTACTTGTAAAGGAAGTGCTAATGGAAATGTATCATTTACAATTACAAGTATTTACCCATCAGCAACTCCGGTTAGTTATGAGATATTCAATTCACAAACATTAGTTACAACCGGAATCACAGGTACAGGATCTGTTCCTGCAAACGGAACATTGAATGTTACTAATTTTGGTCCGTTACCTTTTGGTAATTATATTGTTGTCGTAAAAGAAACGGCCGGTGCTACGCATGCAGGATGTAGTATTGCTACTGCTCCATTTAATATTACTGAATCTGCAATTGATTTATCTATTACAGCTTCTGTTTCTAAAAAAGCAAATTGTAATCCTAATTCTGGAGTTATAACTGCTATTGCAAAAGATGGTACTGCTCCATATACATATCAATTATTGCTTGCTACAGATCCGGCTCCAACGGCTGCATCTGCTGGTTGGGCTGCGGCTAATACTTTCAACAGAAATGCTGGAAACTATATTGCTTATGTAAAAGATGCTTATGGTTGTATCAAACCTGCTTCAATCACATTAGGCAGAGATGCTGATCCAACAATCACAGCACCTGTTGCAATTTGTTACGATGGTAACCCATTCACAATAGCAATTTCAGGAACTGTTGATCCGGCAATTGTAGGTGGTGCTACTTATAGTGTTAACGGAAGCAGCTTCCAAACAAGCCCTAACTTTACATTTAATGCTCCGGGCGTTTATAATTTAGTAATTAAGGATGGTAATGGTTGTACTGCAACTAGTACTTATGAAGTTAAACCACAATTACAATTGGTTGCAGTATTAACAAAAGAACTAGATTGTACAGCTACTCCAAATGCAACAATTACATTGACGGCAACTGGTGGATATAATTCACTTTACACTTACGAATATTCTGTAAATGGAGGTGGTTTTACGACTATGCTTTCAAATACTCTTTCAACAAGTGTACTAGGAAATTATGTTTTCAGAGTAACCGATGCTAAATTACCTTTACCATCATGTCAGGCTACTGCAACTCTTACTTTAGATCCATTACCAGCGACTGTTTTCACAACAGCACAAACAGCTGTAAAATGTTTTGGAGGATCAGACGGTACAATTACGGTTAATGTAACTTCAGGAGTTGGTCCTTACCAATATCAATTAGATGGTGGAACATTCCAGACTTCAAATGTATTTACTGGATTGGCTGCAGGAAGCTCTTATATCATCACAGTAAGAGATAATAAATCTTGTGATTTCCCAAGTGCACCAATAACTATAGGACAACCAACAGCATTAACTGCTACTTCTGTTCTTACAACTCCATTGACTTGTGCTACAGGAAATGTACCAACAAAAGCTTTGGTAACTGTAACAGCTGCAAATGGTACTCCAAACTATTTATATAGTTTTGATAATGGTGTTACTTATACAAGTACAAATACTTATGAGGCTTTTGCAGGAACAACATTTAATGTTCTTGTAAAAGATGCTAACGGATGTATATTTACTTTAGTAAATGGAGTTGACATCCCGGCATTAAACCCTCCAACTATAACAAATATTACCGGAACACCTATTTATTGTAATCCTGCAGCTAGTACAACAAGTACAGTTACTATTACAACGACAAATGGTGTTAGTACTTTAGCTTATGCAATTTTGTCACCAGCTAGTGCTACAACAAATGTTTCGGGAGCTTCATCAGGAATATTTACTTTATTAGCTCCTGCTACATACTTATTCGAAGTAACAGATGATAATGGTTGTAAAGATCAAAAATCATATACTGTTGCTCCGGTAACTAATATTACGGTTTCAGGTGCATTAGTAAGCGACGTAACTTGTAACGGAAGTGGAAATGGTGCTGTGAAATTCACAGTTGCTAATTATGCAGGAGGTTACACAGCTGCATTAATTGCCGGAACAGGAACATTAGCTCAAACAGGAAATACTGTAAACGTTACAGCTTTGGTACCGGGAACTTATACCGTTGAGGTAACAGATGCAATAACAGGTTGTACAGCTCAGGCTTCTGTTGTTGTTGCCCAGCCACCAGTATTAACTGTATCTGCAGTTTCAATAAATGCAAATTGTAATTTTGGTGCAAAAGTTTCAGCTACTGCAACCGGAGGAACACCTAATTATGTATATGCATTCGTTCAGGACGGAGTTACTCCTGTAGCTGGTAACTATACAAATAGTGCCAATGCAGTTCTAAGCCCAACTGTAAATACACAATGGGATGTTTATGTAAAAGATGCTAACGGTTGTACGGCTAAGTATGACTTAACAATAGCTACAGACCCATTACCAACAATCAATTCATCTGCTGGATTATACTGTTACACAGGAGGACCACAGGCTATAACAATCACTGGAACGGGTGTTACCCCATTTACATATAGTATAGGAAACGGATACCAGGCAAGCCCTAACTTTGTATTGAATGCACCAGGAAACTATACATTCTATATCAAAGACGCTAACGGTTGTATTGTATCAAGACCATATACATTAAATCAGGAATTAAGATTAGATGCTACGCTGACAAAAGATTTAGATTGTGCAGGATCAGCAACGATTACATTATTGGCAACTCAGGGAACTCTTACTTATACAGGTTTCGAAGTTGACTTTAACGGAGGCGGATACACTGCTGCTACATCACCTTACACTGCAACTGCTCCAGGAACTTATACTTTCAGAGTAACAGACAGTCAGGGATGTCAGTCACTTTCTATTCCGGTAGTAGTAACACCAATAACAACTCCAACAGCAACATTTACACAAACAAATGTGAGTTGTATAGGAGGAAACGACGGAAGTATCATTGTTACTCCAGCTAATGGTATATTACCATATCAATACAGTATTAACGGAGGAACATTCCAAACTTCTAATATATTCACAGGATTAGTTGCAGGAACTTATAACATTGTTGTAAGAGACGCTAAACAATGTACATCAGTAGCTGTAACGGCTACGATTACACAGCCGACAGCTCTTGCAGCAACGGCAGTTCTAACTCAGGGATTAACTTGTAGTAGTACAGGAAATGCCACTCAGGCAGCAACTATCACTATCAATGTTACTGCCGGGACAGGAACAGCTCCATACCAATATAGTTTCAATGGAGGAGCAAATTACGGTACAAGTAATACGTTTACGACGTTTAATGCTGGTACAGTTACAGCTTATGTAAAAGATGCTAACAACTGTATCATTGCAACACCAGTTACGATTAATATCCCAGTATTAAATCCACCGACAAACATGGATATTACAGGAACACCAATCTATTGTGCTCCGGCTGCAAACACTACAAGTACAGTTACAATTAGTAATGTAATTAATGGTGTGGGTACAAATCAGTATGAGATTCTTTCTCCGGTTGCAGTGGCTAAACAAGCAAGTGCCGTATTTACAGGATTAACTCCTAATACATACTTGTTCCAGGTAACTGATGCTAACGGATGTACTTATCAGGAATCTTATGTTGTTAAACCAGTTACTAATATTACAGTTTCAGGTGCATTAGTAAGTGATGTAACTTGTAACGGAAGCGGAAATGGTGCTGTGAAATTCACAGTTGCTAATTATGCCGGAGGTTATACAGCTGCATTAATTGCCGGAACAGGAACATTAGCTCAAACAGGAAATACTGTAAACGTTACAGCTTTGGTACCGGGAACTTATACAGTTGAGGTAACAGATGCAATAACAGGTTGTACAGCTCAGGCTTCTGTTGTTGTTGCTCAGCCACCAGTATTAAATGTATCTGCAGTTTCAATAAATGCAAATTGTAATTTCGGTGCAAAAGTTTCAGCAACTGCAACCGGAGGAACACCTAATTATGTGTATGCATTTGTTCAGGACGGAGTTACTCCTGTAGCTGGTAATTACACAAGTAATGCCAATGCAGTTCTAAGCCCAACTGTAAATACACAATGGGATGTATATGTAAAAGATGCTAACGGTTGTACTGCTAAGTATGACTTAACAATTGCTACAGACCCATTACCAACAATCAATTCATCTGCTGGATTATATTGCTATACTGGAGGACCAGTTTCAATAACGATCACAGGAACTTATGTTGGAGTTCCAACATATAGTATAGGAAACGGATACCAGGCAAGTCCTAACTTTGTATTGAATGCACCAGGAAACTATACATTTTATATCAAAGACGGTAACGGTTGTATCGTATCAAGTCCATATAAATTAAATCAGGAGTTATTATTAAAAGCTACCCTGACAAAAGATTTAGATTGTGCAGGAGCAGCAACTATTACATTATTGGCAACTCAGGGAACTCTTACTTATGCAGGTTTCGAAGTTGACTTTAATGGAGGCGGATACACTGCTGCTACATCACCTTACACTGCAACTGCTCCTGGAACTTATACTTTCAGAGTAACAGACAGTCAGGGATGTCAGTCACTTTCTATGCCGGTAATAGTATCACCGATAACAACTCCAACGGCAACATTTACACAAACAAATGTGAGTTGTATAGGAGGAAATGACGGAAGTATCATTGTTACTCCAGCTGATGGTGTATTACCATATCAATACAGTATTAACGGAGGAACATTCCAAACTTCTAATATATTCACAGGATTAGTTGCAGGAACTTATAACATAGTTGTAAGAGATGCTAAACAATGTACTTCGGTAATTGTAACAGCGACTATAACTCAACCAGCAGCTCTTGCAGCAACAGCAGTGTTAACGCAGAGTTTGACATGTGGTACAGGAAATGCTACCCAGCCAGCCGTTATTACAGTTAATGTAACAGCAGGAACAGGTACAGCTCCTTATCAATACAGTTTCAATGGAGGATCAAATTATAGTTCAACAAATACGTTTACAACGTTTAATGCAGGAACAGTTACAGTGTATGTAAAAGATGCTAACAACTGTACCATTGCAACACCGGTTGATGTTGTAGTTCCGGCCTTAGATCCGCCAACAATTGACACTATTACAGGAACACCAATCTGGTGTACTCCGGCTGCAAACACTACAAGTACAGTTACTATAGCTGTTTCGAACGGTGTTGCTCCTTTACATTATGAAATTCTTTCACCTGCAAGTGCAGTTGGAAATAATTCTGGAGCATCAAGCGGAGTATTTACTGGTTTAAGCGCTGACACTTACCTATTCCAGGTGACTGATGCTAATGGTTGTAAAGATGACGCTTATTATACTGTTGATCCGTTAGCTAATATTACTATTGCAGGTCTATTAGTAAATGATGTAAGCTGTAACGGTGGTGCAGATGGTTCAGTAAAATTTGATATTGATAAAGTTACAGGAGCTTATACAGCTACTCTAATAGGTGGTCCAACTACAGGAACGCTTACTCAGACTGGAAAAGTTGTAACATTAACAAACTTAACAATTGGTACTTATACAGTTGAAGTAGTAGATACAACAACAGGTTGTAGAGCAAGTACCTCTGTAACCGTTGGTCAGCCATCTGCATTGACATTAACATCAACTAGTATTAATGCAAATTGCAACACAGGAGCTCAGGTTAGTGTAACAGCTGCCGGAGGAACTCCAAATTATAAATATGCATTTGTTGTAAGTGGAACAACTCCTACAGCAACAGATTACACAAACAGCAATACTGCTGTTTTAGATCAGGCTGTAAGTTTGAACTGGGATGCTTATGTTCTTGATTCAAAAGGATGTGAAACATTTATTCCAATTGTAATTGCTGTAGATCCATTGCCAACTGCTATTACTGCGGTTGTTGCAAGTCAATGTCCATCAGCAACTGGTGAGTTCATATTTACAGTTAGTGTAGGTTCAGGAATGGCTCCTTATGAGTATAGCATTGGAAATGGTTTCCAAAGCAGTCCAACATTCACAGTACCTTCAGGAACTTATGATGTAACTGTACGTGATGCTAATGGTTGTGAAGCTACAGCAACCGCTGCTGTAAATATTGCACCGGCATTACAACTAGACGCAGTTGTAACAGCGTTACCAAGCTGTACAGCTAATAACGGTATCATCACAGCTACTGCTACAGGTGGATCTGGAACGGCTAATTACGAATATACTTTAGACGGAGGTGTTACTTTTACAGCTACTCCTACAGTATTTAACAATGTAGCTCCGGGTACTCACATTATTAGAGTAAGAGACATAGCTACAACATGTACATTTGATGTTACAGTTGAAATTGCTCCTGCAACTATAATTACAGGATTAACATTAACTGGTAAAAACGTATCATGTAAAGGTTTTGCTGACGGATCTATCACGACAAACTTAGCTCCAAATGGTGCAGGCGTAAATGATAACCCGGTTTATACTTATACATTAACAGGAACAACAGTTTTAGGTGTTGCTGTTAACAGACCGGCTCAAACTTTAAATGTGTTTGATAATCTTGAAGCTGGAGATTACTCAGTAACAGTTACATCAGGAAGAGGTTGCGTTGATTCTGAGGATATCAGAATTCTTGAGCCTCAGCCAATTGTTGTTGCTGCTCCGGTAATTGCACAATACGGTTGTGCGTCTGGAACAAACACTTCAAATTATGCTACTATTACAGTAAGCACAGTTACAGGTGGTTCAGGAAATTATATTACTTACGAATTCCTTAAAAATGGAATAGTAGTTCAAACAGGTTCATCAAATGTTTATAGCGAATCAAACTTCTTAGGAGGTAACTACACTGTAAATGTTTATGACGATAATGGTTGTGTTGGTTCTACTGCAGCACCGGTTACTATAGATCCATTCATTAGTTTAGATGCTGTAAATGTTGCTGTAAACACAGCTGTTACATGTATTTCTAATGAAGATATTACAGTATCTGTAACATCAACAGGAGGAACACCGGTACTATTAAATTATACTGTAACAGGTATGAACGGTAATACCTATAACCAGACAAATACAAATGGTGTTTTCACAGGATTAATAATTGGAGATTACTTAATTAAAGTTGAAAATCCTGCTACAGGATGTACAATTGAGAAAATCCATTATGTAAATGATCCTAATACTTTCGAAATTAAAGCAGTTACTGCAAACGGAAAAATCTGTTTCGGAACAACTGACGGAAGTGTAGATTTAACTTTTGTAGATAACCAATTGGTTCCAACAAATGATGCAGGTGCTTTTGATTATACAATCACGGGTCCTCTTACACTTACAGGAACTACAACAAATGCAGGTCCATTTAATATTGCTAATTTAATTGCAGGTCAATATACAGTTGTTGCAAAATTGGTTAACAATCCAGAATGTACTGTAACAACATTATTCACAATAGAACAGCCAGCCGCAGAGTTGACAGTAGTAGCAACTAAATCTGACATTACTTGTATAACAGGTAATAATGACGGAATAATTACAGCTGTTGCAACAGGAGGATGGGATAGTAAATACCAATACCAGTTAGTATTAGCCGGAACAACATTGATCGATTATTCTGATCAGTCTGTTTTCTCTGGATTATCTGCGGGTGTTTACACAATAAATGTTAAAGACGGTAATGATTGTATCGCAACTACAACTGCAACATTAGTTGTTCCTGCTCCAATCGTTATTACAACATCACCAGATGTAATGTTAACATGTTTTGGAGATACGTCTGGTAGCATTACTGTAACAAGCGTAACAGGAGGTCAGGGAAGTAATTATTTATATACTTTAAATGTTGTTTCTGCTAATCCGGTTATTTCTTCAGGTCCACAGGCATCTCCGGTATTTACCGATTTGGGTGCAGGAACTTACACAGTAACAGTAACTGACGGATTTAATTGTTCTGCAACTTCTGGTAACATCATCATTGATCAGCCAACAGAGGTTAAAGCAACTTTAGTTAAATCAAAAGGTTTAGCATGTACAACTTTAGCGCAACTTACGTTAAGTGCAACTGGAGGATCAGCTCCATATACATACAGTGCTGATGCTAATTTTGCGACAGTAATAGGATCATTTATTACGCCGGTAACATTTGATGTATCTGCAGGTTCTTATAAATACTATGTAAAAGATGCCCAAGGTTGTGTGAGTATTGTATCAAATGACATTAATGTTGATCCTTTAGAGCCATTGACTCTTACTTTAGACAGGACTAATGCAGTTGTAAAATGTACAGGTGATAACAGTGCCGTTATTGTAGCAACAGCAACAGGCGGTCTTGGAAGTTATCAATATACTTTATATGATAACAATGGAAATATTCTTGCAGGACCTCAGCCAGAAGACAGATTCGAGAATCTTGTTGCAGGAACTTACAGCGTAAAAGTTGATAGCGAAGATTGTTCACAAACATCAGCAGCTATTATTATTGGCCAGCCAGCTACACCATTTACTGCTACAGTAACAGTTACTCCGGTATACTGTTTTGGAGAGAAAACAGGTAGAATCGAAGTTGTAGGTGCAGGTGGTACAGGAGCTTATGTTTATTCTATCTCACCAAGATCTGATCAATATTTCGATACTGGAGTATTTGACAAATTAGAAGTAGGTACATACATAATCCTGGCCAATGACCAAAACGGATGTCCGTTTATGCAGGAAGTTGAAGTTACAGGACCAGCTACTCCATTATTTGTGGGTGTAACCCCTGGATCTATACACGGAGAGGAATGCTTAAATGATTCTAATGGTGGATTTACAATCGATATTGCAGGAGGTACGGCACCTTATACAGTAAGTTTAGATGATAAAAATGGAACTTACGAAACAGTTACAGTAATACCTCATCCTTTTGATAACATCAAAGGAGGTACTCATACTGTATACTTAAAAGATGCTAATGGCTGTACTTTCGAGATTTCTGTTGATGTTCCTTTACCGGTAGATTTAACTTCTGAAGTAAATGTGGTTTATGGTTGTGAAACAAATACAGTAACTGTAACTGTTTTAGATACAACAATTGATCCTGCAGATATTGACTATGCTCTGGATAATGGTACTTACCAGGCTGAGAACGAATTTAAAGATGTTGTTCCTGGTCCACACAAAATATTTGTAAGACACACGAATGCTTGTATTTTAGAAACACAAGAGTTCACAATTGAAGGTTTTGCTAAGCTGGAATTAAATATAGTTTCTGCTGGAGTAACTGAAATGAACGTAATCGAAGTTAAAGGAGTTGGAGGAAAACCAGATTACCTATACAGCTTCAACGGTGAGCCATTTACATCAGACAACAAATACAAAATCTACAAATCTGGAGATTATACAGTAATAGTTAGAGATCAAAATGGTTGTGAGGTAACAATAGTTGTTCCGATGGTTTATGTTGATGTTTGTATACCTGATCACTTTACTCCAAACGGAGACGGTCAGTTTGACGAATGGGGTCCTGGTTGTACAAATATTTACAACAACCTTATATTCGAAATCTTTGACAGATACGGTCGTGTAATAGCCAAATATCGCTATGGACAAAAATGGGATGGTAAATATAACGGTGCCGAATTACCAACAGGTGATTATTGGTATGTTCTTAAACTAAATGACGAGAAAGATGCAAGAGAGTTTGTTGGACATTTCACTTTATACAGATAACAAAATAATTGCCCCTATGATGTTGTCTAAAAAAATTATTACAATGAAAAAATTACTATTATCCTTAGTACTCATGGCTGTAACAACAAGTTACAGCCAAGAGTTAAACCTACCAGTGTTTACTCAGTATCTTGCTGATAACCCGTTTGTACTTTCACCTGCATATGCCGGTATTGGTGATAATCTTAGGATTAGGGCCAATGGACTGACACAATGGGTCGGAATTAAAGACGCACCAGACAACCAGTCTTTGTATGCTGATTTTAGAATTATGGATCGCTCCGGAGTTGGAGTTTCATTGTATAATGATAAAAATGGTTATACAAGACAAACCGGTGCCAAAGTTTCTTTTGCGCATCACTTGATTTTGGATTATTATTCAAAACAATATTTGTCATTCGGTATTTCGTACAATTTCAACAGCTTTCGAATTGATGTAAATGATTTCGATTATAATAATGGAGGAGCGCCGGTTTTTGACCCTGCAATTACTGATAACCGTTATACTTCAAATAATAACTTTGATGTGAGTGCTTTATACCGTAATAAAGATTTCTACATCAGTTTTAATGCAAATAACGTTTTAAAGAAAAATACAAATAAGTACAGAGGCGTAGAGCCAGATTTACTTTCAAACTATCAGGTATATACAGGTTACACATTCAGAGATGGAGAAAACAGACGTATCGAATATGAACCATCTGTTTTTTACCAGTACTTTGCAAGTGATAAACGTTCTACTACCGATTTTAACTTTAAGTACAGACGATACAACCGTTACGAAGATTACTACTGGATTGGAGTTTCATATCGTTTCCTAAATGACCAGTTTCCAAAACCTTTATCAGTTGGGCCAATGGCAGGTTTCATGAAATCTAAGTTTTACTTTGGATATTCATACCAGATCATGTTCAACGATTTGGGTAATTACAATACCGGAACCCACGTCGTAACTATCGGATTTGATTTCTTTGGATCAATCAGTAACTGTCCTTGTACACAAAGTCCGGTTCACGATTAAGCAACCAATTTTTTCTTTTTTGAAGTAAATTTGTTTTTTTTCATAATTTACAACGTTTTCGTTGTTATAGATAGGTTATTTTTGTTTTTTTCAAATTTAATACTACCTTAAAAGTTCTATATTTGTTATTCTTTCAAAAAAATTAAATAACTATCAAATGAAAACTTTAAACGATTTCGACTTTAAAAATAAAAAAGCAATTATCCGTGTTGACTTCAACGTGCCGCTGGATGAAAATTTTAATGTAACTGATGCAACCCGTATCGAAGCTGCAAAACCAACTATTGATGCTATTTTGGCACAAGGCGGAAGTGTAATTTTGATGTCGCATTTAGGAAGACCAAAAGGAGCTGAAGAGAAATACTCATTAAAGCATATTTTAAAAACGGCTTCTAAGATATTAGGAGTTGAAGTAAAATTTGCTGAAAACTGTGTTGGAGAAGTTGCGCAAAATGCAGCAAAAGAGCTTAAGCCAGGAGAAGTATTGTTATTAGAGAATTTACGTTTTCATAACGAAGAAGAAGCCGGAGATGTTAATTTTGCAAAAGAATTGGCTTCGTTAGGAGATATCTATGTAAATGATGCTTTTGGTACAGCACACAGAGCTCACGCTTCTACAACTATCATTGCACAATTTTTTCCAAACGATAAATGTTTCGGAACATTATTGGCAAAAGAAATAGAAAGCTTAAACAAAGTTCTTAAAAACAGTGAAAAACCAGTTACAGCAGTTTTGGGCGGATCTAAAGTATCTTCTAAAATTACTGTAATCGAAAATATTTTAGACAAAGTTGACCACATGATTATTGGTGGAGGTATGACTTTTACATTCGTTAAAGCTCAGGGAGGAAAAATCGGTGAGTCTATTTGTGAAGATGATAAACAAGAATTGGCTCTTGAGATTTTGAGATTAGCTAAAGAAAAAGGCGTTCAGGTTCATATTCCGGTTGATGTTATTGCTGCTGATGATTTCTCAAATACTGCAAACACGCAGATTGTAGATGTAACAGCAATTCCTGACGGATGGCAAGGTTTGGATGCAGGTCCTAAATCTTTAGAAAATTTCAAAAAAGTAATTTTAGAGTCAAAAACAATTCTTTGGAATGGTCCATTAGGAGTTTTTGAGATGGAATCGTTCTCTAAAGGAACAATCGCTTTAGGAGATTATATTGCAGAATCTACTGAAAATGGAGCATTTTCTTTAGTTGGAGGTGGAGATTCTGTTGCTGCCGTAAAACAATTCGGATTTGAAGATAAAATGAGCTACGTTTCCACTGGGGGCGGGGCAATGTTAGAAATGTTAGAGGGTAAAATCTTACCTGGAATTGCTGCGATTTTAGACTAAAAAATCACAATTAACATTTTTTTTAATATTTTTTTTCAATAAAGGCCTTAAGTTTGCAAAAATACAAGTCCTTATAATTGTTTGTGTTATAGGATTTTAAAAAAATGTTATATGATTATAAGAAAAATTTCTTTAGCGGTTTCGGTTTTATTTTCAATGGCTGGTTTTGCACAGGATATTGCCAAAACAGACCTTCAAATAAAACCTGATGTAAAGATCTCGTACTTAGATTCTGTGAAAAGTTCTTTTAAGAAAGATGAAATGGCTACAAAAGTAGACAGCCTCTGGATGAAGGAATTAGCAAGTCTGGATATTTACGATGATTTAACGAAAGACATTCAAACCATCAATTCAGATGTTTCTGTTGATGAAGAATTGCCAACTGAGTTGTTGAAACAACGACTTCAGGTTATGAATGAGAAATCGCCTTTTGAGATTGAATATAATCAAGGTCTTGAAAACATAATAAAGTCATTTCTCAAGAATCGTAAAAAATCGTTTTCACGATTAATGTCTTTATCAGAATATTACTTTCCAATTTTTGAGGATGCTTTTGCAAAACAAAATGTTCCTTTAGAAATTAAATATTTAGCCGTTGTAGAATCTGCTTTAAACCCTAAAGCAGTTTCTAAAATGGGCGCCACAGGACTTTGGCAGTTTATGTATGGAACTGGAAAACAGTATGATCTTAAAATTGATTCCTACATAGACGAAAGAAGCGATCCTATGAAAGCTACTGCAGCCTGCTCCGAATACATGACAAAAATGTTCAGTATTTTTGGAGACTGGGAACTTGTTTTAGCCTCTTATAATTCAGGACCTGGAAATGTTACCAAAGCAATCCGTCGTTCCGGAGGAAAAACCAAATACTGGGATATCCGTAACCATCTTCCAAGAGAAACCCAAGGTTACGTTCCTGCTTTCCTGGCTACAATGTATCTTTTTGAATTTCACAAAGAACACGGAATAAACCCGGAAAGAGCTGTAGTCAAAAATTTTGAAACAGATACTGTTCAGATTAAATCTCAAATGACTTTTAAACAAATTGCAGATTTACTGGACATGCCACAAGCACAAATTCAGCTTTTAAATCCCTCATACAAATTAAATGTAGTTCCATTTTATCAAAACGAACCACATTATCTGCGTTTGCCGAAAGATAAAATTGCCACATTTGTTTCTAATGAAGATAAAATCTATGCTTACGTAAGACATCAGTCTCAATTTAAAACACTTCCGACAAGACTTGCTTTAAAAGTTACTCCAAGAGCAAAGAATACACTGGAAAAAAATACACAGGATATTCAATTCTATAAAGTTCGCAAAGGAGATAACTTAGGTTCTATCGCTGATAAATATGACTGTTCGATTTTAGATTTAAAGAAATGGAACAATCTTAAAACCAATTCACTCGCTCTTGGTAAAACAATAAAAATCAAATCAGCTGCTGATTCTGCTGTTAAAACAAAAGAATTAAAAACTCCTGAAATTGATAAAAAAGCAGTTGAAGAAGCAGTCGCTTCGACAGATAATAAAGATAAAGCTACAGCTAAACCTTTAGAATACGTTGTCGTTTCTGGTGATAATTTAGGAAGTATCGCAAAAAAATTCGGTACGACTATTGCTGAATTAAAAGAATTAAATAATCTGGCTTCAAACAATCTTGGTTTAGGAAAAACTTTGGTTATTTCTAAAAATGCAGGAGAAATTGAGGTAGTAAAGGCAGAAAATACCGCAGTAGCTTCAAACTCTATTGATTCTTTCAAGAAAAAAGCTGCATCGGCTAAAAATATCGGCGAAGATTATTACGTTAAAAAAGGAGATTCTTTATACAGCATTTCAAAAAAATATCCTGGAGTAACTATTTCAGATATTAAAAAATGGAACGATATAAAAGATGATGATTTAAAACCCGGAATGAAACTTAAAATAAACGGATAATAAAAAATCTTAACTAAATTTGGGTTTTATTTCATAAATTAAAAAAATGAATAAAACCCATTTTTTATTGCTTTTACTTTCGTGTCTGTTTGTTTCTTGTTTTAAAAACGAAAAACAGCCGGAACCTGTGTCCGGAAAAACAAACACAATTTCTATTATTATCGACGATCAGTTGTGGTATGGAGAAGTAGGTGACAGCATCAGAAATAAATTTGCCTCACCGGTTCTTGGTCTTACACAAGAAGAACCACTATTTACTATAAATCAATATCCGGCTAAACTTCTGGAAGGTTTTGTTACCGACAGCCGAAGCATCATTGTAGTTAAAAAAGCAGCTGTAGATAAATTCGAAATCAAGCACAATTCGAAATCTCTCCCACACAATACTTTCCGTATATATGGAAAATCTGTAGATGATATTATTTGCAGTATAGAATTAAATTCGGCACAAATCATCAAGATGATTCGTGATGCTGAAATCCAGAAAATCCAGCAAGACAACAGCAAATCACTCTTAAACCCTGCTGTAATAAAAAACAAATTTCATGTCGACTTGAAAATTCCAACGGGATATGAATACATGTTGCATAAAAAAAACTTCATGTGGCTAAAAAAAGAAATTATAAGCGGGAACACCAGTTTACTTATTTATCAAATTCCGTTGCAAAAATTAAAACAGGGTCCTGATGTTGTAGAAAACATAGTTAAAATGCGAGATTCTGTTGGACGATACATCAAAGGCCGCGAACCCAATACGCAAATGATTACCGGTGAAGCCTATGCACCTTATTTTTCTGTTACTGAACTAAACGGAAAAAAAACTTTTGAAACCAAAGGAACGTGGGAATTAAGAAATGATTTCATGACAGGGCCATTTATTAATTATGCCATTATTGACAAGGCGTACAACAGAATTTTGGTAATTGAAGGATTTTGTTATTCACCATCAAATCAGGCACGTGATTTAATGTTAGAACTGGAAGCGATTATTAAATCGGTAAAAATTGACAAAAGATAATTAAGTATTTTTTTGTTACTTTGTTTTAGTTAACTATAAATCAAGTAATTATGAAAAATGTTTGTATTTTATTGTCAATGCTGATATTTTGTCTTTCATCTTGTAAAAAAGAAATAAAAACAGAATCAGAGAATACTAAAGTTACTGATAGTATTAAAACCGAAGAACCAATTGCAGAAGCACCATTAGATTCTGCAGCGCAAATGAAAGCATGGACAGAATATGCTACGCCAGGCAATTTGCATAAAATGATGGCCGATGAGACCGGAACATGGAACTGCGAAATGACTTTTTGGATGGATCCAAATGCAAAACCCGAAAAAGCAACTTCTACAGCTACAATCAAAATGATTTTGGGTGGCCGTTATCAGGAAGCAAATTACAGCGGAATGATGATGGGGCAGCCTTTTGAAGGAAAAAGTACTCTAGCATATAATAATGCCAGCAAAGAATTTACCACCACTTTTATAGATAATATGGGAACTGGTATAATGGTAGCAACTGGTAAGTTTGATGAAAAAAGCAAGAGTATGGAATTAAAGGGAGAAATGGTTAATCCCTTAAACGGAAAAAAAACACCTTACAGAGAAATTTATACCATTGTTGACGCCAATACCCGAAAAATGGAAATGTTTGATTTCAAAAATGGAAAAGAATATAAAAGCATGGAAATTTTGATGAAGAGAAAGTAATTCATGGATTTATTAATCAAACCAAATACCCGATTACAACCGTAATCGGGTATTTGGCTTATATGCACATATTTTTAAAATTAATTGACTTTTTATTACAATTAAAGGCCATTTATTTTTTATGTTTGAAAAGTAAAAGCATTAAAAGCTATTTTACAGAATTAAACTTGCCAAAATGGAATTAAAATGGAAAATAAAGCCTTTTGAGGCATTAACAGTTCATGAGTTATATGATCTTCTCAAAGTAAGAAGCGAAATCTTTGTAGTAGAGCAAAACTGCGTTTATCTGGATATTGACGGCAAAGATAAACTCGCTTTGCACCTAATTGGTGAATACGATGGTAAAATTGTAGCCTATTCACGTTTGTTTGATGTAGGAATCAGTTTTGATAATGCTTCAATCGGAAGAGTAGTGGTAGATGCAAATTACAGAGATAGAAAGTGGGGACATGACTTGATGCGTGAGGCAATTGCCGGAATAAAATCACATTTCAATCAGGACAAAATTACAATTGGTGCACAATTGTATTTAAAGAAATTCTACGAAAGTCATGGATTTGTTCAAACAAGTGAAATGTATTTAGAAGATGATATTCCGCATATCGAGATGCAGCTTAGTTAAGAATCGTACTAAATTTGGGTGATCACAAACTCAACCCGTCTGTCAAAATTATCACCCTTTCCCAAAGGATATTTATTGCCACAACCCTGAAAAGTCATTCGGTTTATTGCTATCTTTTTGTCTAGTAGATAGATAAAAACATTTTTAGCACGGTTCCAGGAAAGCCTTCTTTCTTTGGTGACTCTGTCTATTCCGTCTGTATATACTTCAGGAGTGCAGCACACATGTCCTCGAATTTCGAACTGAAGCGTTTTTTTTTCCTGAAGAATTTTGGCAATCTTATCTAGTTCTTTTTTTGAAGCATGCGTTAGTTTGGAACTGCCAATATCAAATGATATATTTTCCAGACAGATTTTGTCCCCAACTTTTAATTTGTTTTTAAAAGAGTTTGGAATTTCTCTTCCGTAACTGTTCTTTTTTACTGCAATTAAATCAACACGCCGATTTTGAGATCGTGTTTCTGGTAAATTCTCTACAGTATCAGGTTTTATGACAACACGACCCTTACCTTCCAGTATAACAATCTTACTGTGTTTAAGGCCTTTCGTAACCAAGAGCTGCTGAATTGTATTGACCCGGTTTCTGGATAAACGAAAATTATATTCGTCACTTCCGCGATCATCACAATATCCGTAAATCTGTACTGATTCTATTTTTGATGTATCAATTGTTTTTATAAAATCTGTAACAACCTTCGTTTGCTTTTCATTAAGATCAAATTTGTCGAAATCAAAATAGATGGTTTCGATTGGCTTTTGCTGAGCTGACAAATTCAAAATAGAAAAAAGAAATATTGCCTTACAAATTTTCATTCTTTTACATTTTTAAAATAGTTTTATATTCAGTCTGATTATTCAAAACGTTCACAGCTTTTTTAATTTCTGAATTATTTTTAATGTAAAATTGATACAAACCTTCCTGATATTGGTACCTTTTGATAAGTTCCTCCTGAATCAGTCCCTTGATTTCTTTTTGGTTTTTGTCAAGTAAAGTCGTTTCGCTTTTTTCTAAGGCGTTTAGTAATTGTTGATATTCTGTGGCGATCGTTTCGTCTATTTTTTCATTTTTGGCAGCAGCAAGAGTATTTCTCAAAGCCACTTCAGTTTCGGTATCAAAACTAATTTTATTCGTTTTTAAATATTGTTTAAAACCAGCATAATCAGCATCAGTCAAAACTGGGATTTTATCTCCTAAATTTGGATTTTTGTAATAATAAGTTGTGGCATAATCAAAGATTCCGTCATTTTTTAATAATGCATTTGTAATCGGACTCATTTTAGTTTCGTCCAACTCAATGTCAGGCAAAACGCCGCCGCCATCATATACCGTTCTTCCTTTTCTGGTTTTAAACGCATTGAAGTTTTTGGCATCAGTTCTGAGTGCAACCCCATTTTTATCTTTATGAGCATAATCCAGAGCCTGTATACAACGTCCTGAAGGAGTGTAATAACGCGAAATAGTAACTTTTAACTGCGTCCCGTAAGTCAGGTCAACAGATCGCTGAACCAAACCTTTTCCAAAACTGCGACTTCCTAATATTACGGCACGATCTAAATCCTGTAAAGCTCCCGAAACAATTTCAGAGGCAGAGGCACTTCTTCCGTTTACTAAAATGGCCAAAGGAATTTCTGTGTCAATTGGTTCATTTTGTGTTTTATACGTGTTATTGTGTTTTTCAATTCTGGACTTTGTAGTTACAATAACTTCATTTTTAGGAACAAACAAATTGCAAATATCAATAGCTTCATTTAATAAACCTCCGGGATTTCCTCTCAAATCAAGAACAATCTGTTTGGCTCCGTCGGCTTTTAGTTTTTCCAATGCATCTTTTACTTCAGCACCAGCTTTTCTGTTAAAGTGTGCTAAAACAATATACCCGGTTTTGTCATCTATTTTTCCATAAAACGGAACCGATTTAATATCGACCTCATCTAAAGCAAGAACCGTAGTATAAGTTTTACCCTGACGAAGATATTTTATATTGATTTTTGTATTCTTCGTTCCCTTCAATAATTGTGATGTATCATCTTTATAATCAGCTACCAAAATGTCTCCAATCTGTATAATTTCATCACCTGCTTTTAATCCCGCTTTATCGGCAGGATAATTTTTATAAGGCTCACGTACAATAAGTCGGTCTTTTTTTCTGGCAATCATGGCACCAATCCCAGTATATTCTCCAGTATTGTTGATTTTAAAATTCACAACATCCTGTTCGTTAAAATATACCGTATAAGGATCCAAACTTCCCAACATGCTTTTAATCGCTTTGTCCATCAAATCCCCGGGATTTGTTTCGTCTACATAATTTGTATTTACAGCTTTGAACAAAGTCGTAAAGATTTCGATTTGTTTGGCTATTTCAAAAAAATCATCTTTGAAACTGGTTCCGATAAATAAAAATCCTGCGGCAACGGCTGGTATGACAAACTTCTTTTTTAAATAAGGATACATGGGTTATATTTTTTTTCTTTTAATTCTTTTTCTAATAAAATAGGCCAATACACAAACTATAATGATAAATGGCCAAATGCTGATAATCCAGATAAATATACCTGATAGTTCATTAAAGCCAGATTTTATGGCAGTTAGTATTTTTGAGCCGTATGAAATTTTAATACTTTGTTTTTCGGCAATAGGTTTGTAAAATTGTATAGAGATACGACTTTCAGAAACCTGGCTTTCCAAATATTTTAGTTGACCTTGTTTGGCTTCTATTTCTTCCCGAATAGTAGATATTTGTTCTTCTATTTCTAGTATCTCACTGATTTTATTGGCCTTTTTTAAAATTTCCAAATAACGTTCTTCGAGTTTCCTTTTTGTTTTTAATCTCGAATCCAGATCAATGTATTGTTCCGTAACATCCTCAGAAAAAATATCTTTTTGATCAAAATAAGAAACACCCTTTGAAACTGATTGCAAAAAAACATCAAAATTTTGACTCGGAACGCGAATCATTATTGTTCTATAAAGAGAAACGTCATTTTTACCTTCAGAATCTGACTGTATAGAAGCATTACTCTCTTTAACGGCAGCCTGGATTTGCTTATACGTATCTTCTAAATCATTGGTTTCAAATCGTAAACTTGCCGATTTAATTATTTTCTGCGGTATTACTTTGTCTTTAGGAGGAAGAGGAGCAGACATTGTTATTGCTGCAACTTCATTATTATATACAGGACTACCTGTTTCTGCCTGTTTACTGCAGCCTTGAAAAAGCAAACCAAAAAGTAATAAAAAGAAAATATATCGCATAAAGTTTCAATTTAGAGCTAAAACTACAATTTTTTTATAATTTTCTGTCTAATTTGACAAACAAACTTACTTTCAGGCCTTACAAATCTATTTTGTTTTGCGATTCGTTTGTTTTGTTTACTTGCTGAAGAAATTTCTCAAACAGCTGAATGGTTTTTGTGTTGATTTCTGCGTAGGATAAACGGTCCTTACTCTGGTAAAAAAACATGATAGAATAGGGCTGTTGCAGATTATCCCAAAGTAAATGTTTGTTTAATCTGTAGGTTTCTCTAAGAACGCGTTTGAAGTAATTTCGGTCAACCGCTTTCTTAAAATATTTCTTAGAAACAGACACCCCGATTTTAATGTTTTCATCAACTTCACCTTTTTCTTCGCGATAAACCAAACGCAACGGATATTTAGAAACCGATTTTCCTTCAGAAAACAGTAAGCCAATCGTTGTTTTGCTTTTTAAGCGTTCATTTTTTGGGTAAGTAAAGTTCATTTAATTCAGAAAAAAGTTGCAAATTTATAGGGCAAAGGTACAATTAAACCAGAAACACGGTTATTGTTTTTAATTTTAATACCGCTAAAAATATATTTATTACTTTTGGCCTTTAATTTTTTTAAGCATGCAGAAGATAATTTCGTATCCCATATCCGTAATTTATTATTTATGTTTTGGATTGTGTTTGGCTGTTTTTCACCCAATACAATGGTTTTGCCTAAAAGTTTTTGGTTATCAGGCTCATAAAAAAAGTGTAGACTATTTAAATTTTTTCCTTTTAAGATGTACAAATCTTGTGGGAACAACTTATAAAATCGAAAACAGAGAAACCATTCCTGTGGGAGTTCCCTTGATATTTGTGTCGAATCACCAAAGTATGTACGATATCGTGGCAATGATTTGGTACTTTAGACGATTTCATTGTAAATTTGTAAGTAAGAAAGAGTTAGGAAGCGGAATTCCAAGTGTTTCTTTTAATTTGAGACACGGAGGTTCTGTATTAATTGACCGAAAAGACCCTAAACAAGCGATTCCAGTAATCAAAGGTTTGTCTGAATATATTGAAAAACACACCAGGTCTGCCGTTATTTTCCCGGAAGGTACACGAAGTAAAACCGGAAAACCGAAAGAATTTGCTCAGAGTGGTTTGAAAATATTATGTAAATATGCGCCATCTGCGTATGTTGTTCCGGTAAGCATAAACAATTCCTGGAAAATGGTACGATATGGAATGTTTCCTGTCGGATTAGGAAATCGCCTTTCTTTCACCGTTCATAAAGCTATGGCAGTGAAGGATTATGATTTTGCCGAATTAATGGCATTGACTGAAAAGGCAGTTGTAGAAGGAGTAAATGAATATAAATAGATTTTTGTTTTAGCAAAAGCTAAATCTTAAATCCCAAATCTAAAATAAGTAATGTCTATAAAAAACATTAGATTAGAAGTAATGCAGTTTTTGGAAAAAAATGTGGATAGCTTCGTTGAACAGTATTTAATTCCAGTGGAAAAAATTTGGCAGCCTACGGATTTTCTACCAAATTCTCAAGGAGAAAACTTCTTTGAAGAGGTAAAAGAATTACGTGAAATTGCTAAAGAATTGCCATATGATTTCTGGGTTACGCTTGTAGGTGATACCATTACCGAAGAAGCTTTGCCAACTTACGAATCATGGCTAATGGATGTAGAAGGAATAAATCAGGTTGAAGATGGTGGAAATGGCTGGTCTAAATGGATCCGTCAATGGACCGGAGAAGAAAACCGCCACGGAGATTTATTAAATAAATACTTGTATTTGTCTGGTCGTGTTAATATGCGTGAAATCGAAATGACTACACAGCATTTAATTAACGACGGTTTTGATATCGGAACTGGATCTGATCCATACAAAAACTTTGTATATACCAGTTTTCAGGAATTAGCAACTTATGTATCGCACAATAGAGTAGCCCAGATGGCTAAGAAATTTGGTGATAATAAATTGTCTAAAATGTGTAAAATGATTGCTGGTGACGAAATGCGCCATCATCATGCTTACAGCGAATTTGTTACCAGAATTTTTCAGGTTGATCCCAGTGAAATGATGTTAGCATTTCAATATATGATGAAACAAAAAATCGTGATGCCTGCTCATTTTTTAAGAGAGTCTGGTCAAAAGATAAGCACTGCCTTTGAACAGTTTTCTGATTCTGCTCAGCGTATTGGTGTTTACACAGCAAGTGATTATGTTGATATCATGCAAAAATTAATTGATAAATGGGAAATTGATAAAATCTCTAATCTTACTGATGAAGCAGAAAAAGCTCGTGATTATTTGATGAGACTGCCAGCACGTATGGCTAAAATTTCTGAACGTTTGGTGATTCCTCAGGAATCTCATATCTTCAAATGGGTAGAACCTGCGAGATTATAAAAGACAAAATCACCCGGATAATTTTCTGAGTAAATAAGAATTGCTGCTTAACGCAACAATATTGCATATAAAAAAATGTTGACTGAAGAAGCTGGTAAATCTTTGACAATCAACATTTTTTTTGTGCCAAAATTTCCAGTATTTTATTAATGCAACATTGTTCATAATTAAAACATCGAAAAACCTGAGTCATTTATTTCAGCAATAAGAAGATGTAAATTTTAAAATTCAACATGACTGACACAAAATTAATAGACAAAACAATTGCCTTTGTCAAGGAAAAATTACATAACGCCGAAGGAGGTCATGATTGGTTTCATATTGAGCGAGTATATAAAAATTCTCTTTTGATTGCTAAAAACACGGATTGTGATCTTACAGTGGTGCAATTGGGAGCTTTGCTTCATGATATAGCAGATAGTAAATTTCATAACGGAGATGAAACGATAGGGCCCAAAACAGCCCGTATTTTTCTGGAAGCAGAAAATGCTTCTGAGGATATCATTAAACATGTAGTAAACATTATTGAAAACATCTCTTATAAGGGTGGAAATTTTGAAAAGAAATTCTCTTCAACAGAATTAGATATTGTTCAGGATGCAGACCGATTGGATGCAATTGGCGCAATAGGAATTGCAAGAGCTTTTAATTATGGAGGTTTTAAAGACAGATCTTTGTACAATCCCGAAATTGCCCCGGTTACCAATATGACAAAAGACGAGTACAAAAAGAACAATGCACCAACAATAAATCATTTTTACGAAAAACTATTACTGTTAAAGGATAAAATGAATACAGAAACCGGTAAACAAATTGCTGCCGAAAGACATCGTTTTATGGAATCTTTCCTTTCACAATTTTATGCCGAGTGGGAAGGGATTAAATAGTTCTATACCACAGAGATACACAGATTAAAAAAACACAAAGCTTCACAGAGATTTAAGAAATCTTCGTGAAGCTTTGTGTTTAGCGTGTCTCTATGAAATGGCGCCTTTAAGCCTTAGCCTCTTAGAACCTCAGCATCTCAGAACCTTCGTCTACGAACATCCACAATTCCCATCGCCACAATCTTTTTTCTTTTTAGGTTTAAAAAAGAACTTTTTAATAAGAAAGGCAACAGCAAATCCTAAAATGGCAAAAGCTATAATTTCTTGTAACATAGCATTTTATTTAAGTAATTGATATGATATTAAAGCAACAAAATAAGCCAGGCCGCTCATAAAAACCAGTTGCATTGCCGGCCATTTCCATGAATTGGTTTCTTTTTTGGTAATGGCAAGTGTACTCGCACATTGCATCGCAAAAGCATAAAATAGTAAGAGCGATATTCCGGTAGCAAAATTAAAAATCTTTTTGCCGGTAGACGGGCTTACTTCTGCCTGCATTTTACTTTTTATGGTGGCTTCGTTATCACTGTCGCCAACACTATAGATTGTGGCCAATGTTCCAACAAAAACCTCACGTGCAGCAAAAGAACTTATAAGTGCAATACCAATTTTCCAGTCATAACCCAAAGGAGAAATCGCTGGTTCAATAGCTCTTCCCATTAATCCGATATAAGAATTTTCCAATTTTTGAGAAGCGATTTCATTTTCAACCTGGATTTCCGTTAATTGTTTTCCGGCTGTTCTTTCTTTTACGATAGCTTCTGCTTCGTTAAAATCTTTTCCAGGTCCGTAAGATGCCAAAAACCATAAAATAACAGATATCGCCAGGATGATTTTACCAGCACCCACAATAAACGCCTTGGTTTTTTCGACAACATTGATCCCTACATTTTTAAAAAGCGGTAATTTATAATTTGGCATTTCGACAACGAAGTACGTCTTAGTATCTAATTTTAAAACCTTGTTCAAAATATATGCTGATAGAATAGCAGTCGCAAATCCTAAGACATAAAGAAACATAAGAGTTAATCCCTGAAGGTTTAAAATTCCCAGAACTCTTTTGCTCGGAATCACCAATGAAATAATAATAGCGTATACCGGTAATCTGGCAGAGCAAGTTGTGAATGGCGTTACCAATATCGTAATAAGGCGTTCTTTCCAGTTTTCTATATTTCGGGTTGCCATAATTGCCGGAATTGCACAAGCAGTTCCAGAAATCAAAGGCACAACACTCTTTCCTGAAAGCCCAAATCTGCGCATAATTTTATCCATAAGAAAAACAACACGGCTCATATATCCACTTTCTTCCAGAATAGAAATGAAAAGGAATAAAAAGGCAATTTGGGGAATAAAAATAATAACACCGCCAATACCTGGAATAATTCCCTGAGAAAGTAGATCGGTTAAAATCCCGCTTGGTAATTCTTCGGCAGCCCAACTGCTTAATGAAGCAAAAGTGCCGTCAATGAAATCCATAGGAATTGTTGACCAGCTAAATATAGATTGAAAAATAAGAAAGAGAATACCCAAGAAAATAACATAACCCCAAACTTTGTGGGTTAATACGCGATCCAGTTTTGCTCTGATGTCTTTTGCCATCGAAGCATCTATTTTTAATCCATCCTTTAAAACATCATTAATGAACTGATAACGTTTTATGGTTTCTTTTTGCTGAAGTCGTTTTAATTCTGAGTGCGATTTGGTAAATGCATTTCGAATTTCATTTCGGTCCAGATTGGAGAAATTTACATCCTGCGTTATTACAAGCCACAACTTATACAACAATTGGTTTGGAAATAAGTTTTGTAGAGAACTAAAGTATTCTGGGTCAATGTCAAAAGTATTCAGGCAAGGTTCGTGCTGAATAGTCTTATAGGAAACAATCAGGTTTTTTAAATCTTCAATTCCGGTTCCTTTTCTTGAACTTATTAAGGCTATTTTGGTTTTCAGCTTTTCTTCAAGAAGCGGAATATCCAAAGTAATTCCTTTTGTTTCCATACGATCAGCCATATTAATAACCAGAATCGTCGGAATTTCAAGATCTTTTATTTGTGTATAAATCAAAAGATTCCTTTTCAGATTTTCAACATCAGTCACAACAACAGCAACATCGGGATATAACTTATCGTTTTTGTTCAATAAAAGTTCAATCACAACACTTTCGTCCATAGAACTGGCATTCAGACTATACGTTCCCGGTAAATCCAGAATATTGGCTTTTATTCCGTGTGGAAGTTTACAAAAACCTATTTTCTTTTCAACAGTAATCCCCGGATAGTTCCCAACTTGTTGATTAAGTCCTGTAAGCTGATTAAAAACTGAAGTTTTTCCTGTGTTTGGATTCCCGATAAGGGCAACATTAATATTTTGAACACTCATTGCAAATTGTTTTTGATAAGTACAACTTCAATTTGACGAGCGGTTTCTATTCGAATGGCAACATGAGAGCCATTAATGTCCAAATACAAGGGATCGCCAAAAGGAGCAATTTGCAGTAATTCTACCTCACTGCCCGGCAAACAACCCATTTCTAATAATTTGAGAGGAATAACTTCGATATCAAAATCTTTGATAATGGCTTTCTCGCCTTTTTTTAGGGTATGAATTGTATTTTGCAAAGCTTATTTAGATTGAATTTAGATTGCAAAAGTAGGCAATTATTCTATATATAAAACCATTTAGCACTTTTACAAATGCTAAATGTTTCTAAAAATTAGTATTTTATTCTTTGCAAAGAAAATCTATGTCTTCCAGTAAACGTTTAATGTCTTCTTTATTGGTTCCGTCATAAAAACCACGCACACGACGTTTTTGATCTACCAGTACAAAATTCTCTGTGTGAACCATATCATACAATTGATCTGGTCTTCCTTGTTTTACTGCCAGATAAGATTTTCTGGCCATTGTATATATATCTTTTTTATCTCCGGTTACCAAATTCCATTTACTGTCAACAACTCCATATTTTATCGCATACGCTTTTAAAACAGATACGCTGTCAACTTCTGGAAAAACAGTATGCGAAAGCAGCATTACTTTGGGATTGTTTAAAACTGCTTTTTGAACATCAACAAGATTGGTTGACATTTTTGGACAGATCGAACCACAAGTAGTAAAGAAAAAATCAGCAACATAAATTTTGCCTTCGTAATTTTTTTGTGTAATGGTATCGCCATTTTGATTTACAAAAGAAAAATCAGCAATGGTATGGTACTTACTTTTGTATTGGACCGTACTGTCTACCAATTCAGGATTAACATCAGCAGGATTGTAAATTGGTAATGTTTTTTGTGGTTTTAATGCCGAATAAAACAGGGATATGGTAACAACCGAAAATAAAATTAAAACAATAAAGAATTTGCGGTATTTGTATAGAAGCGATTTCATAAAAATAATTTGGCGCAAAAATACAAAAAGCACGTTTTAAATTCTAATTAAAGATTTTTTTAACTCCCAAAAATCATGATTTTTCATTACCATGAATTCACGAATTATATCCTGAAAATCAATTCGTGAAACACGAAAAAATTAGATTATAAACTTCTGGATTTTCGAATCGATTTGTTGACAAGATATAATCCGGCCAAGGTTACTGCTGCCCCAATGGCAATCGCTTGTGTTAGGGTTTCACCAAAAATCAAAGCACCCAAAACCATGGCTACAATCGGATTGATGTAAACGTAAATACTGCTAATCTCGGTTGGCAGATGCTGCAGTGAATATATAAAAGCAATAAATGTCAGCACCGATCCAATAATTACCAAATAAGCAATAGAATACCAGGAGCTTAATGGTATCTCACTATACGGAATATTCGTTCCCGAAGCTTCTGTAATTCCAAAAAGAAAAATACTTGAAATCAACATTTGCAGTCCCAGACTAAAGTACGGATTGAAGCTGGCTGCCTTTTTCTTTGTTTTTAAAATTCCAAAAGCCCATGAAATCGTAGAAGCAACGGTCAAAATAATTCCGAATTGAAAATCAGGTTTAAAAAAATCAGATAAGTAATCAATAAACACAATACAAATTCCGGCAAAGCTGATCAGGATTCCGATTAAAGACATCCTTGCAATTCTTTTGCCATTAAAAAAATTGATTATAATAATCCAGATAGGAAAAAGAGCGCTGATAATCGCACCCAATCCTGTGGTAATATACTTAAGACCCCAGGTACTCAGGCCGTTGCTTAAAGCAAAATTTAAAATACCTAAAATTAAAATCGTACGCCATTGTTTTCCTTTTGGCCATGATTCCTTTTTTATAATATAAAAAACCACAAGACACATTCCGCCTAATAATTGACGAATAGCAGCCATTTGAAGCGCCGGCATATGCTTTACACCTTCTTTTGAAGCCAGCCAGGTTGTTCCCCAAAAGAAACTTACCCAGCATAAGGCTAAAATTGGTAATCCGATTGCCTGTGCCTTACCCGGAATTAGAGTTTGTAATCTTGATTTCACTTTAGTTGTATTGGTTTGACAAATATTCCAAAAACAATTTCAAATTGAAGACTAAAATCAAATATATATGCATGAAATTTTTAGCTGGTACTAATTAGATATTTGCATTAAAAAACTTACCATTCACAATTACATAATTTTAACATAATGTTTAAAATAATAGCAATATGTTTGTATAACCACTATAAGAATATATAAATATGAAAAAACAGTTTACTAAACCTGTGTTTTGTGCTTTTTCTGTAATGTTGTCATTAACAGCAGTCAAAGCACAAAATACAACTACCAAAGAACCAGGTGTTAATGTTTCATATATGAACACTAAAATTAGTCCAAGTGAAGATTTTTTCCGTTACGTAAACGGAACATGGCTTGACAAAACTGAGATTCCAAACGACCGTACAACTTGGGGAAGTTTTAATGAACTGATTAAAAAAACCGATAAGGATGCGATGGCAATTTTGAAGGAAGCGTCAAAAAACCCAAAGTATAAATCGGACACCGATCAGGGAAAAGCTGTAAACCTGTTTACAACTGTACTGGATACAGTAGGCAGAAATAAAAGAGGAATAGAACCTTTGAAGCCTTATCTGAAAAAGATTGATGCAATTAAAAACGTAACTGATCTTCAGAATTATTTGGTTGAAATGGAGCCGGAAGGAGGAAACGATTTTTTTGGTATTTATATTGGAGCTGATGAAAAAAACAGTTCTAAAAACTCCGTAAGCCTTAATGTAAGCCGATTAGGATTATCAGACAAAGATTATTACGCATCAGAAGATAAAGATCCTAAAGAAAAACGTGCCAAATATGAACTGCATATCGCAAGAATGATGCAATTTATAGGAGAGTCTCCTGAGAAAGCAAAACAAAGCGCAAAAGAAATTCTGGCTTTAGAAACGGCACTTTCTGCTCCAAGGTTAGATCGTGTTGAAAGTAGAGACAGCCGCCTTCAGTACAATCCAATGACAGTAGCTGAACTTCAAAAAATGACTCCGGCTATTAAATGGGATGCTTATTTTGCAGGACTTGGTTTGCCTAAACTCGATACCGTTGTAGTTATTCAGCCCCGATACATGAAAGCTTTACAGACAATTTTGACAGAAAACAAAGTTGAAGAATGGAAAGAATATTTAAAGTGGACTGTACTAAATCGTTCTACATCACAATTGACAACAGATATTGAAACTGCAAATTTTGACTTTTACAGCAAAGCGCTAAGAGGAGCCATTAAACAATTGCCACGTGAAGAAACCGCGCTGTCAATTGTAAACAGAAGTATTGGTGAAGCTCTTGGTAAATTATATGTTGAAAAAGTGTTTCCTGCTGAGGCTAAAACCAAAGCTGTTGATATGATTCATAATGTGATTCTGGCGTATCAAAACCGAATTAATAATTTGACATGGATGTCTGATGCTACAAAAGCAAAAGCTATCGAAAAATTAAATAAGATTACCATAAAAGTAGGGTATCCGGATAAATGGAAAGATTACTCTGCTTTGAAAATTAAAAGTGTAGCAGAAGGCGGAACCTTTTTTGAGAATTCACGCAACTTATCAAAATGGAATTTTAAGAAAAGTTTGGAAAAACTGAACAAACCAGTTGATAAAACAGAATGGGGAATGTCGCCACAAACCGTAAATGCTTATTACAATCCATCATACAATGAAATTGTTTTTCCGGCAGCAATTTTACAGCCTCCATTTTACAATTATCAGGCAGACGAAGCTGTTAACTATGGAGGAATCGGTGCCGTTATCGGTCATGAAATCTCTCATGGTTTTGATGATTCGGGAGCGCGTTACAATGCAGAAGGAAATCTTGTCGATTGGTGGACTGCAGATGATTTAAAACAATTTACCCAATTAGGGACTGCTTTGGCTGATCAGTACAGCGCTTTAGAGCCGTTACCGGGAATTCACGTAGATGGTAAATTTACCTTGGGTGAAAATATTGGTGATCTTGGCGGAATAAATGCTGCTTATGACGGATTACAATTGTATTTAAAGAAAAACGGAAATCCGGGTCTAATCGATGGGTTTACTCCGGAACAACGTTTCTTTATTTCCTGGGCAACAGTCTGGAGAACAAAAACAAGAGATGAGGCAATTAAAAATCAGGTAAAAACAGATCCGCACTCACCAGGAATGTACAGAGCGTATGTACCGATTCAGAATGTGGATGCTTTTTACAAAGCTTTTGATATCAAAAAAGGAGATAAAATGTATGTTGAACCAGAAAAACGAGTTAAGATCTGGTAATCTCTACAAGTATAAAAAACGGCGCTTATTCAGCGCCGTTTTTGTTTTATAGGTTTTTGAATTACTTCAAATTGCTGTAAATGTAAGTTTCAATTGCTTTCAACTCCTCATCAGACATTGCCTGAGTAACTGGAAAATTAGTTTTCATCACTGCAAACTGACTCGGATCTACAATAGGTTCTGCATTTCCTTTTAAGAAAGTAACAATATCACCCTTTTTATCTTTGTACGTTTTTGCAATTTCCTGAATACTTGGCCCAATCACTTTTTGATCAACCTGATGACAAGATGTGCAGTTTCCTTTTCCTTCAAAAATTTCTTTCCCTAAAGCTTCAGGTGTAGCGGCTTTTGCAGATTCGCCTTCCGAATAGGTTTCTGTAGTACTTTGAACCGGAGTTTCTGAAGTTTCTTTTTTGCAAGAAGCCAAAGCCAAAACGGCTGATAAGAATAGTATTTTTTTCATTATTATTTATTTAAAAGAATTGCCGCTTCTTTAGCAAAATAAGTCGAGATCAGACTGGCACCGGCACGTTTAATACACATTAACTGCTCCATCATAATTTTGTCATTATCAAGCCAGCCTCTTTCTGCTGCTGCTTTTATCATGGCATATTCTCCCGAAACATGATAAACCGTAACGGGAACATTTACAGCATTCTTTACTTCGCGAACAATATCAAGATAAGCAATACCAGGTTTTACCATAACCATATCCGCACCTTCTTCTACATCAGACAAAGCTTCTTTTATTGCTTCTATACGGTTTGCATAATCCATTTGATAAGTTTTTTTATCTTTTGGAATATCAGTTGTGTCTACCGGAGCAGAATCTAAAGCATCGCGAAAAGGACCATAAAATGCCGAAGCATATTTAGCAGAATAACTCATTATGCCAACATTATGAAAGCCAGCAGCATCCAAACCTTCGCGAAGGCGTAAAACCCTTCCGTCCATCATATCGCTTGGCGCTACAAAATCGGCTCCGGCCTGAGCGTGAGATACTGCCATTTTTACTAATGCTTCAACCGTACTGTCATTTTCGACATCGCCGTTAGCAATAATTCCGTCGTGGCCATAAATAGAATAGGGGTCTAAAGCTACGTCTGGCATAACAATCATTTCCGGGCAAGCCGTTTTAATTGCACGAATAGCCTGCTGCATTAAGCCATCTTTATTCCAGGCTTCTTTACCTGTATTGTCTTTTAAGTTCTCACTTACTTTTACATAAATATTAACTGCACGAATTCCTAAAGCAAAAAGTTCTTTTACCTCTTCGACAGTTAAATCTATGGATCTGCGAAAAATCCCGGGCATTGATGGGATTTCAACTTTATAATTTTCGCCTTCTGCAATAAACATTGGAAACATAAAGTCTGATGGACTTAAACTAGTTTCACGAACTAAAGAACGAATAGATTCATTTATTCTTAATCTTCTGCCTCTGTGTAATGGGAACATATTTTTTTTTGTTTAAAGTTTTATATTTCAGGTTTTATCCTGAAGTTTTTATTCTTATATCCATTTGACCGGATTTTCTGTATTATATTGTTTTTAGGTAATTGATGAGGTATAAATGTCTTTAATACTTTTACCAAGCTTATTGTTAAATACATCATCAGATTGACCAGCGCTAAGCCCCTCAGAAAGAGCTCTTGAAAAACTGGCAATCAATCCGTGATTTTGTGCGAGTTTTTCATTGGCTTCATCCTGACCATATCCTCCCGATAAGGCAACAACACGCACGACATGTGGATCAAGCATTAATTCTCTATAAAAATCAGTTACAGTAGGTATCGACAATTTCAGCATTACTTTTACATCATTATCCAGTAAATTAAGCTGTTTTTTAATTTCTTCTTTCAGAATTTCTTCTGATTTTTCTTTATCAGCACTATAAATATCTACTTCCGGTTCAATGATTGGTACAAGTCCTTTTTGGAAGATTTGTTTTCCAATTTTAAATTGCTGCTCTACGACTTCCCTGATTCCTTCAGCATTTGCTTCTTTGATAACAGAACGCATTTTTGTTCCAAATACATTTTTTTCTACAGCTCTCGTCAGCAATTCATCTAAATCAGAAATAGGTTTCATCAATTGTACACCATTTATAAGATCAGCGAGCCCTTTGTCCACTTTCAAAAACGGAACTATATTTTTCTTTTCCCATAAGTAATCAGCAGTCCATTGTCCGTCAATTTTACGGTCTATGGTGTTTTCAAACAAAATAGCACCCAGAATATATTCGCTGTTAAATTCAGGACTTTTAATAATTCGGGTTCTCATTTCATGTACAAGAGCGTACATTTCTTCGTCATTTGTATAACTGCTTTCTTCAACGTCATATTGCGATAATGCCTTTGGAGTACTTCCGCCGCTTTGATCTAATGCTGCGATAAATCCTTTCCCTGATTGCATGCGGTCTAATTGTGCAATGTTTATCTCTCTCTTTTCCATACTATTTAAATTTTGATTTAATATTTTATATTAAATTACAATTTTAAATTTATATTTCTGTGGATTAATAATCACTTATTCAACTTGTTAGATCCAATCAATTGGAGTTTCAAGTACTTTTAATAATTTTTCTTCTTCACTTCCTGCTTCCGGATGATGATCATAGACCCATTGCACATGAGGCGGAAGGCTCATTAAAATACTCTCGATTCTTCCGTTGGTTTTTAACCCAAATAATGTGCCTTTGTCATGTACTAAATTAAATTCAACATAACGGCCACGGCGTATTTCCTGCCAGTTTTTTTGTTCGGGAGTATAAGTAAGGTTTTTTCTTCTTTCTACAATTGGCACATAAGCCTCAAGGAAACTATTTCCGACTTCAGTTACAAAAGCATACCAGTTTTCCATTGACATCTGCTCATTTGCTTTGCAATAATCAAAAAATAAACCTCCTAAACCTCGTGCTTCGTTTCGGTGTGCATTCCAAAAATACGAATCGCATTGTTTTTTATATTTAGGATAGAATTCCGGGTTGTGTTTGTCACAAGCCGTTTTACAAGTTTTATGAAAATGTATTCCATCTTCTTCAAACAAATAATAAGGCGTTAAATCCTGACCGCCCCCAAACCATTGTTCGATCACTTTTCCATGTTCATTGTACATTTCAAAATATCGCCAATTGGCGTGCACCGTAGGAACCATAGGGCTTTTAGGATGAATTACCAGGCTTAAACCGCAGGCAAAGAAATCAGCTTCTCCAACACCAAACATTTTCTGCATAGTTTCAGGAAGCTTTCCGTGTACAGCAGAAATATTTACACCGCCTTTTTCAAAAACGGCACCGTTCTCAATAACGCGTGTTCTTCCTCCTCCGCCTTCCGGACGCTTCCAAAGATCTTCACGAAATTTTGCAGTTCCGTCAACAGCTTCTAGTCCAGTGCAGATTTGGTCTTGTAATTGTTGTATATATGCGTAAAATTTATCTTTCATAAGTATTGTATACTATTCTGTTATTCTGTGAAATTATATTTACTTAATATGCCTTTTGCTATTTCTGGATTTCCAAAAATGAAATATCGGGAGTTTTTTTCTTTAAAAAGATTAACTTCTAAAAACCTCTTTGAACTTCCTTTCTTTTTTAATAATACTTCTGAAATGTCATTAAATATTATTTTGGAATCATTAGTATTGTTGTTAATTTTTGCAAGACACACTATATCATCAAGAAAGATGAAACAGTTCAATTCAAACTTTGAATCTCCGAAAGGATCATAACCTGACTTTTTGTGAATGTACTTATATTCAATAAAAAAACTCATATTATTTAACTCGTTGCGCGATTGAGCTTTTAAAGTGTTGAGTTTGTCTCTGGCGTAGCTGGGTTCTTCCTTTGCGAAATTAAGAAAATCGTAATCAGTAAAAACTTTTAAACCTTTGCTTTCTAATTGTGTTCTTGCTAAATCGCATAGTTTTTGAACTCTTTTAGGAAGGGCTAAGCTATCTGCATTATAATATTGAAAAGGTGTTAACCAGCTATTTGGCAAGCCTTTTCTCCAATTTTCTTTGCCTGTTAATCGTGTAAGTATATTGCCTTCTCTATGACCATTGTATGCTTTTATTAATTTCTGTTTATAAGATTCGTCTTTGACTGCCTTATTTACAATTCTATTAAAGTCTTTCTTTTCTAATGGATTAAAAATGGTTTCGATACCAAATCTTAAACAATCTGACCACTCATTTACATAATGCATACCAGGCAGCGGTTTTTCAATTTTTGCAAAAATATCTACAAAGTCCTGATCATTATTCTTGGTCAATAATCCTTTAAGAAATAATTCATTGACCGTATAGTTATAAAATTTACAATCATTCAAAAGCGCATTGAAAGTTTCTTTTCTTTGATCAATGCCTAATTTCCAATTTAAAAACTTAAAGGTGAGATTGTCTTTGAATCCGACTGCTTTTAAATCTTCAATAATTGGAAGAACTGCTTTGTCACCGGTTGATAATAAAAAGGCAATAAGATCAAATTGGTTATTGTAATCCAGTGAACCTGAAGGAACCCAATTTGGAACCCCATAATGTATTTGTATTAATGACGAATCCACCGGAAACTTTTTCAGTAAGGCAGCACAATAGATTATCATTTTTTCTCTCGTTGCCGCATCAATGTTTGTATTATAAAAATAACTATCTTTTAATGAATAGGCAAGATGATTTTTTTTGAAAATATCTACTGATGTATATTTATCAGTATACAATAAGGATTTAAAAAAATAATCAATAACATCTCCATAATTAGCATATTTAAGTGCGCAAAACAATCGGATTTCATTACTTGACTGCCCGGATAATAATAATTCTTTTATTGGCTTTTCATATCCATCAATTTGCATTGAAGACAACATTTGTGCAGTTTGACTTTCAAGTTGAGGATTTGACAAGCATTTAAAAAATAAAGATCTTAATTCTAAATTGATTGTTTTTCTTCTATCTGGTTCTATACTCCCATCATAGATACTATTAAAAACAATGTCTGCAAATAAACTTTTAATTGAATCATTATTGCCCTTATTTAGAATAGAAATAATTTCTTTTTCGGCTGTTTTGTCATCATAAATAAATCGTTCAGCGAGAGACTTTTTTTTCAAACTATCAGAAATTCTTTCTTCCTTAATTTTCTCTTTTGCTTTTGAATAATTTTTAATTAAATCAACCCATTTTTTGTCTTCAATAACCAATACTTCTGGGTTTTTCTTTAATACTTTTTGCTCGTTGATGTAACTAGCTATAGAAATACTATCTTTTTTTAAAGAGCCTTGAGCATAATTTTTGAAACTAAAAAAGAGACATAAAAAAAGGAATAATTTTCTCATAGGTTTTTATTTGAAAGCAGATTCAGTTGGTGATTATTATTTATAATATTCTGATTTAAGCAATCCGAAATAAACAGAGTTTTGTAATTCGCCATCACCATTTCTAAATTCATCCCGTAAAATTCCTTCTTGTTTAAAATTGTGTTTTAGTGCTATTCGCTGGCTTGCAACATTTACTTCTGAGGTACAAATGAATACTTTGTTCAACATCAATTCATTGAAACAAAAGTCAAGTGCATCTGAAACCATTTTTGAGGTAATTCCTTTTCCCTGATAATCTTCATCGGTAAAATAACCTAACTCACATTTCGAAATGCGATAATCAATCGTTTTTACGCACAAATAGCCAATCAGGTGATTGCTTTTAATATCCCTGGCGTAAAAATGAAAACCGTCCTTATTTATTTCTTTTTCAATACTGGCCTTTATAAAATTTTGAGCTTTTTCTAAAGAGTCAGAATTGGCCAAAGTAACTGGAAAAGTTTTTCCAATATGATTTTTATTCTTGTCAATTAGTTTATAAAACTCTTCTGGAAGAATATTTTCAATTCGGTCTGTTTTCCAATCTGTAAAACTCATGTTTATTTGTTTTTAGCCGAGCCGATTTTCGCATTTATTCCGAAGGAGAAAACATTGCTTTCTTGTTGAATATATTGATAGATAGCCAAAGATTTCTCTCCAAAATTGTAGTTTTTAACTTTAGAAAAGTTCATTAAAAAATCGGCAAATAGTTCTAATTGATTGAAATCTAAATGACAACGAGTTAACAATGTTATTAATTCTTCGTTTTGATAATCAATTAAAGCCTGAATATTTAAGCCGAATTCTTTTAATTGATTTTCTATATCTGACTTCGCATCATCGGTCAATGGCTGAGGTACAAAGTCAAGCGAGTGCAATGTCTTTAGGATATTGTCAATTCTAATCGCTTCGTTGTCTCTTAGGCCTTTGTTGAGCATTTTTTCTTTGTTACGTTTTCTGCAAGGTTTTCAAAACCTTGTAGGTATAGTTTGTTTGCATTAGTGTAAACTGCGTAGCTAGTTTTTATTATTTACACCTACAAGGTTTTAAAACCTTGCAGGACAGCGATAAGATTATTCAAAAGTATAAGTCTCATTTAAAAAATCATTCTTTTGGTTATGACAAAAGATGAAATTATTAAAATCGCTAAATAAATTTAAAACCTCTTCACGTTCTATTTTTGTCTCTTTATCAGATAAAAAAGCTCGGTAAGATGAAAATCTGAAATCCTTAAAATCAAGATCAAAATGATGTTTAGGATTCAAATGAACATAAATTATCAAATTTCTTAAATAGTTTTCGTCTTTTAATTTTATTCTTTTAAAATGCTTTTCGAATAAACTTCCTGTTCTGTTTGTCTGTTTATTAAAGGCTTTTGCATAAGAATTAAACAAGTTTGAAAAGGCTTGTGTAACTTCTTTCTCTTCATAGTTTAATCGAATGACTAAATGAAAATGATTATTCATGAGACAATAGGCAAAAACGGAAACCTTATCAAATAGATGCTTTGAGATCTGTTTTAAGAAATAAATCTTATTTTCATCACTTTCAAAAATATTTATTCCATTAATCCCACGATTATAAATGTGATAATAACAATCCTTCTCTAAGACCTCCAACTTCATGTTTGTTAGTATTCTTTTAGTCCTGCAAGGTTTTCAAAACCTTGTAGGTCTTCATCATCATTATAGGAAACGTTTTTATACCTACAAGGTTTTGGAAACCTTGCAGGAATGCAAACTGAGCTTGATTATAGTTACTAATTCCCGTATTCCTTAACCGCGTCAATAAATGCTTTAGCGTGATCTACAGGAATATTTGGTAAAATACCGTGACCTAAATTGACAACATATTTATCTTTTCCGAATTCATCGATCATTTCGTGAACCATTTTTTTGATAGTCGGAATAGGAGAAAGCAATCTTGATGGATCAAAGTTTCCTTGTAAAGTAATATTTCCACCAGATAAGTAACGCGCATTTCTAGCCGAACAAGTCCAGTCTACACCAAGTGCTGATGCGCGGCTTTTACCCATTTCGCCAAGAGCAAACCAACATCCTTTTCCGAAAACAATAACCGGTGCGTGATCTGCCAAAGCCTCCACGATTTGGTTGATGTATTTCCATGAAAATTCCTGATAATCAACAGGGGAAAGCATTCCGCCCCAAGAATCAAAAATTTGTACGGCATCAACTCCCGCTTTTACTTTTTCTTTTAAATATAGAATGGTTGTATCTGTGATTTTTTGTAATAATGTATGTGCTGCAGCCGGGTTTGAGAAACAGAATCCTTTTGCGGTATCAAAACTTTTAGAGCCTTTTCCTTCAACAGCATAGCAGAAAATTGTCCAGGGCGAACCAGCGAAACCAATTAATGGCACTTCGTCGTTCAGCATTTCTTTTGTCAATTTAATAGCATCCATAACATAACCTAAACTTTCCTGAATGTCCGGAACGTAAACTCTATGTACATCAGCCATTGAACGAATTGGATTTGGTAAAAACGGACCAAAATTTTCTTTCATCAACACTTCAATTCCCATTGCTTGCGGTACTACCAAAATATCCGAAAATAAAATAGCAGCATCCGGCGCAATTCTGCGAATTGGCTGAACTGTGATTTCGGCAGCTAATTCCGGAGTTTGACAACGAGTAAAGAAATCATATTTATCACGCAAAGCGATAAATTCCGGTAAATATCTTCCGGCTTGACGCATCATCCATACTGGCGGACGCTGAACAGTTTCTCCTTTTAGTGCTTTTAAAAATAAGTCGTTTTTTAACATCTTTTATTTATTTATCCTGCAAGGTTTCCAAACCTTGAGGTATTGTGTTGATTATTATATACCTGCAAGGTTTTGGAAACTTTGTAGGTAATCTTGTTTGTTACTTATATTCTTCAATTACATCCTCAATTACATCCTCAACCGTTGGCTGATCTGCAATGATGATGTTTTTAGTAATCTTATTTAAAGCTTCTGCAGTAGTTTCTCCAATGCAAAAACAAGTTTCTTTTTTGATTGTATTGTCTTTCAAATAACTTTCGACTCCGGACGGACTAAAGAATAAAATTGCGTCAACGGCAGTTTTTATTTTTTGAGGCTGTAACGTTGTTTCGTAAACCTTAATCTCGTTGAATTTTACATCAGCATCTTTTAAAGCTTGTGGCAAAGTTTCCCTGCGGAGATTACCGCTGAAAAAAGTATAGCTTTCTCTTCCGTAAATCAAAGTGATAATTTCGGCCAAATCTGTTGCATAACCAGTGTAAGCCACCACATTGAATCCGTTTTCTGATAATAATATTTTAGTTTTTAATCCAACACAAAAAACGTTTTTACTTTTTAGTTCTTCTGCTTTTGGATTTGATAAAATACTATGAACGGCATTTTGACTCGTAAAAATCAGATTTTCGTTGAGATCTTTTAATTCAAAAGATTTGTTTTGAGTTTTAATGAAATCGGCTTCAAGAACTTCCAAATTAGCATTTTCTAATGCTTGCTTTTGTTCGCCCGACAGTTTTTTAGTAGATAATATCTGAATTGACTTTGCCATTATTTTTTCAAACTTTCTTTAATAGATGCCATCAATTCGGTACCGCCATTATTCAGAATCTCCTGGGCAGAGAAAAATCCTAATTTTTTCCATTCAGCAATATCGACAGTTTTGTCGATTTCCAATTTTTGCTTCCCGTCAACAGAAAGCAGAACACCCTGAAAATGTAAGGTGTCTTCATCTTCATTATAATTTACCAAAGCACCAATTGGTGCGGTACAACCGCCTTCGAGCGTTCTCAAAAACTGACGTTCGATATAGGTACAGATTTCGGTTTCGATATGATTTAATTGCGAAAGCGCATCTAAAGTATAATTGTCATTTTCCATTGCCACAACAAGCATTGCTCCTTGTGCCGGTGCCGGAATCATCCAGTCCAGATTGATATAATTTTCCGGTTTTAAGTTAATCCGTTCCAAACCTGCTGCGGCAAAAACAGCTCCGTCCCAATTATTGTCCTGCAGTTTTTGCATGCGGGTATTAACGTTTCCACGTAAATCTACTACAGTATGGTTTGGATATTTATTAAACCATTGTGCCTGACGGCGCAAACTTCCGGTTGCAATCGTGCTTGGGTTTGTAAAATCAGGATTACCTTTGTGAACTAAAATGTCTAAAACATTGGCTCTTTCTAAAACTGCTGCCTGAACAATACCTTTTGGCAAAGCTGTTGGAACATCTTTCATCGAATGTACAGCAATATCAATATCACCATTGATCATAGCAATGTCAAGGGTTTTAGTAAAAATTCCGGTAATTCCCAGTTCATAAAGCGGTTTGTCCAGAATAATATCACCTTGAGATTTAACCGCAACAATTGAGGTTTTATATCCTAAATCATTTAGTTTTTTCTCTACAGTATGTGCTTGCCAAAGTGCTAATTCGCTATCGCGTGTTCCTATTCTGATTGTTTTTTCAGCCATTTTTTATTGTTTTACCATTAAGATATTAAGGATCATTAAGTTTTGTGTTTAATGTAAGAAAATTAAGTTTTAAAAATTTTGAACTTACTTTTCTTAATCTCTTAAATGGTTGAATCTCTTTATAGTAATTTTTAATCTATTAATCTTGCAAAATGATCATTTACAAGTGGTTTCATTGATTTTGTTATGTTCAATGTATTGAAATTAATTAGCAAGCCTTGAGGCCTTTGCAATAATTTCATGTATGTTAGCAATTGTGCTTCGTGAATTGGTAAAAGGTTTTCAATTGCCTTTAATTCAACAACCACACAGTCATTTACAAGTAAATCAATTCTTAAGTCAGATTCTAACTCAAGGTCATAATAATCTATTTTAACTACTAATTGTTGTTTAACATCATATCCGTTTTGTTCTAATTCGTATTTGAGGCATTGTTCATAAATGCTTTCTAAAAGTCCAGGCCCTAATGCTTTATGCACTTTTATAGCAAAACCTGTTATTTCATAAGCCAACTGCGTAACCTCTTTTTTTGTCATAGAACTTTCTATTCTTTTTACCATTAAGATATTAAGTTAGTTAAGGTTGAGTCATATAAACACAAAGCTTAATTTATTTATCTATGCTTAATGATTCTGTTTTTTTAAGCGCAAAGCCTTAACTAACTTAATATCTTAATGGTAAAAACCAAAATTTTAAGATGCTTTTATTTTGAAGACTTTTTCGATCCATTCGATGCTTTCGTCAACCATCGTGTCGTCGTCTTTTAAATGATTGGCAAAATGAGTAGTGATTTTCTGAATGATTCTATTGCTGATTATTTCAGCTTGAGCTTCATTAAAGTCAGTAATTTTTCTGCTTTGAAAATCTAATTCTGAAACTTTAATTGCATTCAGTTTTTCTTTTAAAGCATTTATGGTTGGAGCAAATTTGCGCCCTTTCATCCAGGTTACAAATTCCTCTTTTATTTCTTCTATAATTGCTTCTGCAGCAGGAATATGTAGTTTTCTGTTTTCTAAAGTTTCATCTGTCAGCTGAGATAAATAATCCATGTGGATTAAAGTAACGCCTTCCAGATCCTCTACGTTTTCATGTACATTTTTCGGAATTGATAAATCTAAAATCAACATAGGTTTTTTTAGATTCAGAATTGCTTTGTCAACCGTTGGGTTTTGAGCCCCTGTTGCAACAACTACTATATCAGCTTTTTGAAGTTCAAGATGTAATTCAGAATAATCCTTAACAATCAGATTTAGTTTTCCTGCCAGTTTCTCAGCCTTGTCCTTAGTTCTGTTGATTAAGGTAATATGTTCATTTTTGGTATGTTTTACCAGATTTTCGCAAGTATTTCTTCCGATTTTTCCGGTTCCAAACAACAAGATGTTTTTATTACTGATATCCTCAACATTTTTAAGAATATATTGAACCGAGGCAAAAGAAACAGATGTTGCACCAGAACTAATTTCGGTTTCCGTTTTAATTCTTTTACTGGCCTGAATAACAGCATTTACTAATCTTTCTGTAAAAGCATTCGTTAAACCCATTGATTTTGAATGGGTAAAACTAGTTTTAATTTGAGATATAATTTCAAAATCACCAAGAATCTGACTATCTAATCCGGTTCCTACACGAAACAGATGATTAATTGCTTCCTGGTTTTTATATACAAATCCAACTTTTTGGAAAGCATCTACGGATCCGTTACTATTATCGCAAATAAGTTTTATTAATTGAAATGGGTGTTCAGCAAAACCGTAGATTTCGGTTCTGTTACAAGTTGAAGTAACGATTAAACTTTCTATTCCTTCATTTTTAGCTTGTTCAAGCAAGCGCGTTTTCGCAGCAGCATCCAGACTAAACTGACCTCTTACCTCAGCATCCGCTTTTTTGTAACTCAGACCAACTGAATAAAAATAAAGGTGTTTCGGTACGTTATTGTTTTCCATAAATTCACTTTCATAAAAGTGCAACAAAATTATTACTATAGCATTGATAAAAATAACGCTCAAAGTGCTTTTTATGTCGCTGTATGTTTTTTTGAACCTAAATAGGTGTTTTTGAGTAAAAAGAAGTATTTTTGTAGCAAAATCAATTGGTTACAACAGGTTTGTTTAGAGTGATTCTAAATAAGATTCTGCTTTTGATTTGATTTTAGTTTTAAAAAAATATCGCTATGAGTTCTCAGGAAATTATAAAAATTGAAGACGACTTTACGCTTATCCGTTTTCAAAACGACAGTTTGGAACCATTTTCTGCACAACACGAAATAGGTACTGGCCTGATACAGTTTCACTTTGGTATAAAAGGAAATGCAAAATTCTTGTTCAATCAGGGCAATTATGCTTTAGAATTGAAAGAAGAAAAATCACTGCTTTTATACAATCCGCAGAAAGAATTACCGCTGAATTTAGAACTCGCTCCAAATTCCTGGGTAATTTCAGTTATTGTATCAATCAAGAAATTTCATGCGTTGTTTTCTGCAGAAGCAGATTATATTACTTTTTTAAGCGCAGATAACAGAGATAAAAAATATTATAACGAAGGAAATATAAGCCCATCAATGGCAATTGTATTGAGTCAGCTGTTTCATTACAATCTTCATCCATCTATCAAAAACCTTTATTATAAAGGAAAAGGATATGAATTGCTGAGTTTGTATTTTAACAGAACCGAAGATCCAAACGCAGAGCAATGCCCGTTTTTGATTGATGAAGATAACGTTCTAAAAATTCGAAAAGCCAAAGAAATTATCATCGCCAATATGGCTGAACCTCCCGGCTTGCAAGAGTTGGCAGATGAAATTGGTTTGAATTTGAAAAAACTCAAAATGGGTTTCAAACAAATTTACGGCGATACTGTTTACGGCTTTCTTTTCGATTACAAAATGGATTTCGCCAGAAAATTATTAGACAGCGGATCTTATAACGTAAACGAAGTTGGTTTGAAAATAGGGTATAGCACCGGAAGTCACTTTATCGCAGCGTTCAAGAAAAAGTTTGCCACAACTCCGAAAAAGTACTTGATGTCGATTAATACGAATGTTTAATGATTAAAAGATATTCAATACTTTTATTGTTCTTCGTAATGCTGTCTTGCAAATCAAAAGAAGAAAAGATGTTTTTTGATTTTGACAGTGTTGAATATTATTCATTGAATAAAAATAAAGAACTAGAAATAAACGAAAATAATAGAAATGGTATAAAGGATTCTATTCTAAATAACATTCTTTATTTTGAATCTCCACATAAATTAGATAATAATGTTTTTTATAAAACAATTAACTCTAATGGATTTTCGAAGTTTAAATTATCTGAAGAAGACGTTCAGTATTTAAAAAAAGACGTTTTTGTAGAAAAGTTTTCTTTAAAGATGTTTGAGGCAATGAAAGCCTGTGCCCCAGAATATAGAGATATTTTAATTTTTAAGAAGAAGAATGAAATTTCAGGTTTAGCTAAAATTTGTCTTTCGTGTGGACAATTTTATTTTATTAGCTCTAAAAAAGAAATCCATACAGAAAACTTTGGAACAAAGGAAGAATATAAATCGTTGGAAAAACTATTCAACAAATATAAAGGGATAAAAAGCTAAAGATGTTTCAAACCATTAGTTTTATATATCAGAATATAATTAAAAAGTAATAAATATCATATTTCGATAAAGTATCATGAAATACTTTTGTCGAAATTTTTAAAATAAACAAGAGCTTAAAGCCCAGTGCTTAAAGTCTAAAGCAAAAAACATAATGAAAGGCGTATTATTAGTAAACTTAGGATCTCCGGATAGTCCAACACCCAAAGATGTAAAACCTTATTTAGATGAATTTTTAATGGATAAATACGTGATAGATGTCCCGTATTTACTGAGAGCATTATTGGTTCGTGGAATCATTTTAAGAAAAAGACCAGAAGAATCAGCGCACGCTTACGCGAAAATTTGGTGGGAAGAAGGTTCTCCACTTGTGGTACTTTCAGAAAGAATGCAGAAAAAAGTACAACCGTTGGTAGATGTGCCGGTGTCGCTGGCAATGCGCTACGGAAGCATGACCATCGAAAAAGGACTTCAGGAATTACACGACAAAGGAGTTACAGAAGTACTGCTTTTTCCTTTGTATCCGCAATACGCAATGGCCTCGACCTTGACTATTTTAGTAAAAGCTGAAGAAATCCGTAAAAAGAAATTTCCGAATATGACTTTTACCGATGTTCCTGCGTTTTATAATAAACCGGATTACATTAAGAATCTGGCAGATTCAATTCAAAAGCACTTAGTTGGGTTTGATTATGATCATTTGTTATTTTCATATCATGGAATTCCCGAGCGTCACATCCGCAAAACAGATGTAACAAAGTCGCATTGTAAAATCGACGGATCTTGTTGTAACACGCCTTCGCCGGCACATGATTTTTGCTACCGTCACCAATGTTATGAAACGACAAGACAAGTTGTAAAATTATTGGGACTTCCTCAAGATAAATACAGCCTGACTTTTCAATCGCGTTTGGCAGGTGATAAATGGTTAGAGCCTTATACAGACATCGAAATCGATAAAATGCCAGCTAAAGGAATCAAGAAATTAGCAGTTGTTACGCCAGCGTTCGTTTCAGATTGTTTGGAAACACTGGAAGAAATTGCCATGCGTGCGAAAGAAGATTTTGAGGCAAAAGGAGGAGAAGAATTTCTTGCAATTCCATGTTTGAATGACGATGATGAATGGTGCGAAACTGTTGGTAACTGGATTAATGATTGGGCTAAATAGAAAAATAGAGCAAAGAGTAAAGAACAAAGACTTTATTAATGGAATATTATAACTACTTAAAATCGTTACATCTTATATTTGTAATAACTTGGTTTGCAGGTTTGTTTTACATTGTGCGTTTATTCGTTTATCAAATTGAAGCCAATGAAAAACCATCACCTGAAAAGGAAATTTTACAAGCACAGTACAAAATTATGGCCTACCGTTTGTGGTACATTATCACATGGCCATCAGCAGTTTTGGCAAGTATTTTTGCTTTTTGGATGCTGTTTTTTACTGATTTGGGAAATGCATGGCTCAATATGCCCTGGATGCATGTAAAGTTATGCTTCGTTTTCCTTTTGTATTTGTATCACGGAAAATGTCATCAAATTTTTAAGCAATTACAAAATGATGAAGTAAAATATACCAATAATTTCATGCGTTTATGGAATGAAGGTGCAACGATTATTTTGTTTGCTGTTGTTTTTTTAGTAGTTTTAAAAAGCGCTATCAACTGGATTTTTGGTGTAATCGGGATTATTTTGTTCTCCGTTTTAATAATGCTGGGATTCCGATTCTATAAAAGAATTAGAGAAAAAAAATAGTTAAGAGTTTTGAGTTATGAGTTGTAAGTTTATGACGTTTAACTCATAACTTATAACACATAACTTAAAATTATGCTTAATAACTTCAAAATGTCGATGCTGTCATTGCGTACCAGGATTTTCCTGTCAATGATTGTATTGATTGTTGTAGCATCGTTTTTATTGGCATCGATTTCTATTATTCAGTTCAAAAATGAGGCTAAAGAATATCATCAGGAAAGATTAGAACGTAAAGAAAATGCGGTAAAAGAGCATATCAATTATGTTTTGGCCACTACAACATATCCGCTAAAAACGGGAAATTTAGATTTAATATTTAAAGACAAAATCCACGAGTTAGCGCAGATTCATAAAATCGAAATCAATATCTTTAGTCTTGACGGTAAATTACTAAAATCTTCAAAAGAATCTTTTGCAGTGGATAAAGCACCGCCGCCAATTCCAGAATATATTCTAAAACTGGTAAGATCATCAATAGAAAAACGCTTTGTTGATATAAAAACTATTGATGGGGTTAAAAACCGATCGTCCTATAGTTTAATCAAAGATGAAAAATTTAAACCGCTTGGAATTTTAAATCTTCCTTATTTAGAAGACGACGGCTATTACGATAATGAATTAAATACTTTTTTGATTCGATTAAGTCAGGTATATTCTTTTATGCTCCTGGTTGCCTTTGCCCTGGCTTATTTTTTGTCAACTTATATAACAAAATCCTTAAAAACTATTTCCGACCGTTTAGAAGAAACCAATTTGGATCAGAAAAATGAGAAAATTGTACTTGAAGCCAATAGTAAAGAAGTTAATTTTCTAATTAAGGCTTATAACGGAATGGTGGACAAACTTGAGACCAGCGCCATTAAATTGGCACAAAGTGAAAGGGAAGAGGCATGGCGTGAAATGGCAAAACAAGTGGCACACGAAATAAAAAATCCGCTGACCCCTATGAGATTGACAGTGCAGAGTTTTCAGCGAAAGTTTGATCCAAATGATCCTGATGTAAAACAAAAAATGAATGATTACTCAGAAACTCTAATCCAGCAGATTGATACGATGACGGCCGTTGCTTCGGCATTTTCTAACTTTGCTTCTATGCCGGCACAGCAAAACGAAACGTTAAACGTAGTTGAGGTTGTAGAATTGGCTTTGGATATTTTTAATGAAGATTATATTGTTTTTGAAAGTCAGGAAGAAGAAATTATTTCAAAAATGGACCGCACGCAGCTAATCCGTGTGATTACCAATCTGGTTAAAAATGCAACACAGGCAATTCCTGAAAGCCAATTTCAGAAATCAATTCTTGTAACAGTTAAACGAAGAAACAACAATGTTGAAATTGCCGTAAAGGATAATGGAATTGGAATTCAAAAACTGGATATTGGACGAATTTTCGAACCTAAATTTACAACCAAAACAAGTGGAATGGGGCTTGGCCTCGGAATTATAAAAAACATAATCGAAAATTACAAAGGAACAATTACCTTTGAATCTACTTATGGTAAAGGAACTACATTTAGAGTTTCATTACCCATCACAAACTCTTAAACCAACCGTCATGAACTACGACAACATTTTAATTTCTATAGAAGAAAGTATTGCAACCGTAACCATTAACAGACCAACAAAACTAAACGCATTAAATAAAGCCACTATCAGTGATTTAAATAAGGCAATAAAAACATTAGGCAAAAATGATGAGGTTCGCGTTATTGTCCTGACGGGAAGTGGCGAAAAAGCATTTGTTGCAGGAGCTGACATTTCAGAGTTTGCAAATTATACAGTTGTTGAGGGAGCACAACTTGCTGCCGAAGGTCAGGAGTCTTTGTTTGATTATATAGAAAATCTAAAGAAACCCGTAATTGCAGCTGTAAACGGTTTTGCCCTTGGCGGAGGATTAGAATTAGCCATGGCCTGTCATTTTAGAGTAGCATCTGATAATGCAAAAATGGGATTGCCGGAAGTTACTTTGGGCCTAATTCCCGGTTATGGGGGAACACAGCGTTTGCCACAACTAATAGGCAAAGGGCGTGCTATGGAAATGATTATGACTGCGGCTATGATATCTGCTGAAGAAGCAAAACAATACGGGCTAGTAAATCATGTAGTTCCTCAGGCAGAACTGCTTGATTTTACAAAAGGGATTGCTCAGAAAATAATAAAAAATGCTCCTTTTGCAATTAGTAAAGCAATAAAATCTATAAATGCGAACTTTAAAGATGGTAAAAATGGGTTTGATACCGAAATAAAATCATTTGGGAAATGCTTCGGAACCCAGGATTTTAAAGAAGGAACTACAGCTTTCTTAGAAAAACGTAAAGCTGAATTTACAGGAAAATAAATTCTTATTGAATTCGCGGTTAAATAAATAGAGAAAGATTTTAAAATCTTAGAACCTTAGTATCTTAGCAACTTAGAACCTTAAAAAAAATGTCATACGAACCAATATTTGCCCTTTTTTGTGAACGAGTTAAAGAAAGTATTCAGGCAGGAACTTTCGCAAAACTTACTTTGGCAAAAACAATGGGCGACACTGAGATTAAAAATATCTATTTTAGATTAGTGTTGAATGAAGATAATACATTTTCAATTTCGTTAACAACCCGCTATAAAACCGAAGAAATCGAAAGCTTTCATTCTTTAGATGAAGCTTTGTTGGTTTTAGGAACATATATTAAAAACCCATTTTTGACTGCGCTTTTGTTTACCACAGAAAATGATATAACATTTAAAGTAAACAAAAAAAACGCCGGAAGCATTATCGAGCAAGAACCAACTTTTAAGAACGCTTCGCCTGTTATGCTGGAGATGATTGAGAAAGGAATAGTTTAAGCAATATGTACAGCATCATGTTGGGCAATTGAATTTGTTATTGAGGCAAAATGAAGATGTTGCCGGTATATGGGTTTCTCAAACTTCTGAAAAGCACTAAAAAAATATGTCTTATTTTGACAGAGTTTAAGCTTAATTAGCTTTATCTCTGTAAGATAAACATCTTACTTTTGCTGAAAATTTATAATTTAATATGTTTTCAGATGAAAGTTTATACAATATCATATAGGCTGAAAGTTTTTGTTTTAATTTCTTCCATATTACTGATACTCACATTTGGCAGTTTGTTAATAGTGCCTTTCATAACATTACCGCCAGATTCATTAGCACTTCGTATTTATGATGAGAGCTTATCAACCCACTATTTGTTTTATCTGACTCCTCTGGTAAGTTTGGCAGCCATTATTTTTGGAGTTATTCTTATTATAAGTGCTTTTGATAAAAAAGTTGTATTTACAGACGAAGCAATCATTTCAAAAGGAATATTTGTAACTAAAATATTAAAATTCAATGAAATAAAAGGTTTTGGAATTAATCATTTCATACTCTATATAGAACCAAATACAAATGTCAAATCACGAATTGCAATTAATTTACTGAGTTTAAACAAAGCAGATCATTTGATTCAAAATTTAGAGGGCAGTTTTATCAATTTAGATTTAGCCCTAACCGATTAATTAATACTTGTGATATTACTCTATAAAGTATTGGCTTTTCCAATACTATTTTTCCCTACTTAAATTCCAGAAGATCCGCTAACTGATATTAGCGGATCTTTTTTCTTATTAGAAATGCTTAAACCAGCGTTACAAACAAATTAGAAGCTATTTTATTCGAAATAGACAATTCCCTTCCGTCAACATTAATTTTTACCGATAAATCGAAAGATTCCTTAGATAAAAATTCGATTTTAGAACCCAAAGCTATTCCTTGCTTATCTAAATATTTAAGAAATTCTGATGACGTATCTTTTACACCCACACAAACGCCTATTTGATTTTCTGACAATTCAGAAAGCAATTGTTTTTCAATCTTCACAATTCTTCCGTTTGCATCCGGAATCGGGTCGCCATGCGGGTCTTCAGTCGGGTTTCCAAGAAAGTCATCCAGACGATTAATCAGTTGTTCTGATTTAATGTGTTCCAATTGCTCTGCAATATCATGAACTTCATCCCAGCTGAAATTTAATTTCTCAACCAAAAACACTTCCCACAAACGATGTTTTCTAACAATCATCTTCGCGGCCAGTTTTCCATTTTCGGTCAAAGAAACACCCTGATATTTTTTATAATTTACTAAATCCTTTTCTGCCAGTTTTTTAAGCATATCCGTAACCGATGAAGCTTTAGTTTCCATCATTTCAGCAATAGAATTAGTGCTCACCTCCGTTTCAAGCGAAGCGGTAAGATGATAAATGGCTTTTAAGTAATTTTCTTCTGAGAAGGTCATTTTTTAGAGGTTCTAAGGTTCTGAGGTTGCTAAGGTTCTAAGTTTTCTAAACGTCCAGATAAAAAATCTTAGAACCTTAGATACTTAGTGTCTCAGCGCCTATTTTTAACAATCAACAAAGGTATTGAAATTTTATGTCTCAATTTGTCTACCGTTGTACCGAAAACAATATCTTTTAAACCAGTATGTCCGTGGGTTCCCATAACCAGAATGTCAAAACTGCCTTCGTTTATGATTTTTGGAATTACTTTGTTGGGTTTTCCAAAACCAAGTTCAGTTTCTATGTTGAATCCTTTCTGCGAAAGCATTTCCTTATATTCTAACAATAATTTCTCATCGATTGTTGTTTCGTGGTCGTGTACATGAATTCCGTACATTAAAGCACCTACTGTTTCGACAATATGAATAAGCGTATATTTTGCATCCATTCCGCCTAATTCGAATGCGTGATTTAGTGCAGCTTCATCAGCTGTGGAAAAATCTACAGAAACCGCAATGTTTTTTACCTGTTGACTTTGCTTTTGAGAAAAATGAAGTTTTAGACTGTGCGGAGAATGGTTTGTTGTCTTCGTTTTTACTTTAGTTATAAATGGCTTAAAGATGATGTACAATAATAGAGCAAGAAACGCAAAAGCAAGCGGAACTACTGTAAGCCAGAGAATGATTGGGTTATTAGAGCTTTCAAGCCAGGAAGTAATTTCATCATAAACCAATTTCGCATTTAGTGAAACAATGATTGCGGCTATAACCCAGGACGCAAATTGAGTGGTTTTTGAAATGTGAAAACCATTCATTTTGGATTTATCACTCACAAAGTGAATAAGCGGAATAATGGCGAAGCCCAATTGCAGGCTCAAAATTACCTGGCTCAAAATTAATAGTTTTCCTGTAACACTTTCACCATAAATAGAAATCACAATTACAGCAGGGATAATAGCAATTAGGCGTGTAATAATACGACGTACCCAAGGCTGCATCCTGAAGTGAAGATAACCTTCCATCACAATTTGTCCGGCAAGTGTTCCTGTAACGGTCGAACTTTGCCCGGCTGCAATCAAGGCAACAGCAAACAGAACCGGAGCCCATTTGGTTCCTAACAAAGGTGCCAGGAATTGATGTGCATCCTGAATTTCTGCAACTTCAAACATTCCGTTTTTATGGAAGGTAGCAGCGGCAAGAATTAAAATTGCAGCATTTACAAAAAACGCAAGATTTAGTGCAATAGTAGAATCAATAAAATTATATTTTAAAGCTTGTTTGATTCCGGCAGGAGTTCTGTCAAATTTTCGCGTTTGAACCAAAGAAGAGTGTAAGTACAGATTATGCGGCATAACCGTCGCGCCTATAATACCAATAGCGATATACAGAGCCGCAGAATTTGGAATCGAAGGAATTAGACCTTCTAAGACTTTATGCATTTCTGGCTCGGCAAAAATCATTTCGAAAATAAAAGAGAATCCTATAATAGCTACCAGAGCAATTATGAAAGCTTCCATTTTTCGAATTCCTTTATTGATCAGAAAAAGTAGCAAGAATGTATCTAAGACAGTAATTAGAACTGCTTCGAGGAGAGGAATTCCAAATAATAGGTTTATACCAATTGCCATTCCAAGAACTTCGGCAAGATCGCAGGCTGCAATGGCAATTTCTGCCAGAAAATATAAAATGTAATTGATGTATTTAGAATATGTTTCTCTGGACGCCTGTGCAAGGTCACGTTGTGTTACAATTCCAAGACGTGCGCTTAGACTCTGAAGTAACAGCGCCATCAAATTACTCATTAGTAATACCCATAACAGAGCGTAGCCAAACTGACTTCCGCCGGCAATATCGGTTGCCCAGTTTCCTGGATCCATATAGCCAACACTTACTAAATATGCCGGGCCTAAAAAGGCTAAAATTTTTCTGAAACCTGTTTTCTTGTGCTCGGTAGGTACTGATTGATTAACTTCTTCTAAAGATTTGGTCATTGCTAAAGTATTGATTTACCAAATATAGAGAAAATTATATTCGCACAACAATATTTTTAGACGTGCCTAAAATCTAAATGTTAGAATTTAAACATTTTGGGCATAATCCTGAAAGAGTAAAATTGATATCATTAACCTTATAATTGTGCGGAATGATATAACTTGGTTTGACACTTTCGAGGCAGGTAATCTCATGGCAATTTTCACAGCTAAAGTGCGCATGATTGTGTATATGAACACGACTCGTATGATTGCATTTAGCATATTTTACAGTTCCGTCAAGATCTACAATTTTATGTACAATATCGTCATTTACCAAACGGTCCAGTATTCTATAGATAGTCACGCGGTCACATAAATCCTTAGTTAATTTGTGTATTTCAGAATGAGATAACGCAGTCTTAGATTCCTTAAGAATCTCTGTAACCGCCGTCTTTGCTGTGGTGTTTCTCGTGACTTTCATAATAATAATTAAAATAAAATTAATGCAACATAGTTGCAAATTTAAAAAAGAATGTATATTTGCAACAATATTGCATTAAGCAAATGTACAATAAAATGAAAAAAATAACCTCTTCAAATTACGATATTTTAGGAATTTCAAGTGCTTCAGTTTGCCTGGTGCATTGCCTGTTATTTCCATTACTTACGATCCTGCCATTTGGCTTAAACCATAGTCCGTATATTGATTTGATATTTGCATTAATTGGTCTTTTTGCAATTGTCAAAATTATTAAAAAAACAAACATCATCATCTCGGGCGTTCTTATATTATCAATTGCCTTAATTTTGATTAGCGTTTTGGCAGAGATTCTTTTTGAGATTCATTTGGATCTTATATTAATTGGGGGTGTAGGCATGATAATCGGTCATTTTTTAAATTATAAATCACATAAAAAGAAAACACTATGATACAACAACAAGATTTTGAGGTTATAATTGTAGGCGGAAGTTATAGCGGACTTTCTGCTGCTATGAGCCTGGGCCGTTCGCTGCGACAAGTTTTGGTAATAGACAGTGGATTACCCTGCAACCGACAAACACCACACTCGCATAATTTCATTACACACGATGGTGAAGTTCCTGCTGTGATTTCGGCGAAAGCCAAAGTACAAGTAGATTTTTATAATACAGTTCAATTTTATCAAGGACTTGCGATAATCTGTACTAAAATAAAGTCGGGATTTGAGTTGAAGACTGAATCAGGCCTTTCTTTTACCGGAAAAAAAATATTGTTTGCAACCGGTGTAAAGGATCTATTGCCTAATATTCCAGGTTTTGCGGAATGCTGGGGAATCTCAGTTTTACATTGTCCTTATTGTCACGGATATGAAGTAAAAGCTGAAAAAACGGCTGTAATTGCTAATGGTGAAATAGGATTTGAATATGTTAAAATGATTTCAAACTGGACTAAAGATTTAAAACTTTTGACCAACGGAAAATCTGATTTAACTTCAGCGCAATTGCAAATCCTAAAAAATCATGGAATTGAAGTTATCGATGAAGAAATTGATTCGTTCATTCACGAAAGTGGCAATATAAAAAAGATAACTTTTAGAGATCAATCCAAAATTGATGTAAAAGCTGTTTATGCCAGACCACCTTTTGAACAGCATTGTCCTCTGCCCGAAGTATTAGGTTGTGAATTGACAGATATGGGTTTAATTAAGGTAGACATGTTTCAAAAAACAAATATTGAAGGAATATATGCATGCGGAGACAGTTGTATTCAGGCAAGATCTGTTGCAATGGCTGTTTCATCTGGTTCCTTTGCCGGTGCGAGTATAAATAAGACATTGATAGATGAAAATTTTGCATAGCTTCTTAACTAAGTTTTATCAAGGCATATTTGAGTTTATCTAAGTAAACTTAATTGTAATTCCCTCTTATTTAAACTAGATGTTAGCGATTCATTTTAAAGTTTTTAGCAGAAGGAACAACATTTGTCAAATTTAATTTTTAGATTTGTCTAAATTTAATTTTACAATAATGAAATATTTATTTTCGATATTATTTTTAATTTTGACAAAAGCCAGTCATTCGCAAACCATTTCCGGTAAAGTAACTTATGAAGCGTTAGAAACAAAACAAATTCAGGTTAAGCTGCTTAATACAGATTTTATAACCGAAACAGATAGCCTTGGATTTTATAAATTCACCAATATACCGATTGGTACTTACAGGTTATCTGTTACTGCTGCTGGTTTCAGGACAATAACTCAAAAAATATCAGTTTTAGAAAATCAGGAATTAAAACTTGATTTTGAGTTAAAAGAAGATAAAAACGAACTTAATGAAGTTGTGGTTTCGGGAACTTTAAAACCTGTAAAACGATTAGAAAGCGCTGTTCCGGTTGAGGTATATTCGCCTGCTTTCTTCAAAAAGAATCCAACGCCAAGTATTTATGATGCGCTACAAAACATAAATGGCGTTCGGCCACAGTTGAATTGCGGGGTGTGTAATACAGGTGATATTCATATAAATGGACTTGAAGGACCTTATACCTTGGTTTTAATTGACGGAATGCCAATCGTAAGCAGTCTTTCAACTGTTTATGGGTTATCGGGAATTCCAAACTCTCTTGTTGAAAGGATTGAAATCGTAAAAGGTCCGGCTTCGTCGTTGTACGGAAGTGAAGCGGTTGGAGGACTAATCAATATTATAACTAAGAATCCAACCAATGCTCCGGTTTTTTCTGCCGATTATTTTACAACTTCTTATTTTGAAAGCAATCTTGATTTGGGAATGAAATTTAATGCCGGGAAAAAAGCAATTTCTCTTTTAGGTGTCAATTACTTCAATTACGATCAGATTATTGATAAGGACAAAGATAATTTTACAGATGTTACGCTTTCTGAACGGATTTCTATTTTTAATAAATGGAGTTTCAAAAGAAATAATAACCGCTTATTTACCATCGCAGCGCGAGGAATGTATGAGGATCGCTGGGGAGGTGATATTCGTTGGGAAAAGAAATATAGGGGTGGAGACGAAATCTACGGCGAGAGCATTTACACCAAAAGAGGTGAGTTAATCGGAAGCTATCAATTGCCTTTTGAAGAAAAACTGATGCTTTCTTTCTCCGGGAATGTACATTATCAGGATAGCCGATACGGAACTACTTCTTATATTGCTAATCAGAAAATTGGGTTTTTACAATTAACATGGGATAAGAAGATAGGCCGAAATGATTTACTTGCGGGAATTGCCAATCGATATACGTATTATGACGATAATACCCCAGCCACAAAGGAAGCAGAAAGTACATGGCTGCCCGGAATTTTTGTTCAGGACGAAATTACGTTTTCGCCAAAAAGTCAAATTTTGCTGGGAATGCGTTATGATTATAACTCCATTCACGGATCGATTTTTACACCGAGAGTGGCGTATCGCTTCAAGGCAAACGAAAATACGATTTTTCGGTTAAATGCTGGTACCGGATTTCGGGTTGTGAATTTATTTACTGAGGATCATGCTGCCTTAACAGGATCGAGAGATGTGGTAATTGCCAATAATTTGAATCCGGAACAATCTGTAAATGTCAATCTGAATTATATTCAGAAAATTAATTTCGGAAACGGAACTTTTATGGGAATCGAAACAACTGCATTTTATACCAGATTCAGCAATAAGATCATTTCAGATTATGAAACAAACCCTAATGAAATCATTTACAACAATATTGACGGTTATGCAATAAGCCAGGGGATTAGCACAAATGTGGATCTTAATTTTCCCTCCGGGTTAAAATTTATTGTGGGAGCAACGGTTCTGGATAATAAAAATGTTGAAAATGGTATTTCACAACGTCCTTACCTGACTGAAAATTTTACAGGAACGTGGAGTGTTTCTTATAAAATTGCACCATGGAATTTATCAATGGATTATACCGGAAATGTTTACAGCCCTATGAATTTGCCATTGTTGAGTGAGACAGATCCACGAAGCCCGAAATCACCCTGGTACAGTATTCAGAATATCCAGTTTACTTATTCGGGCTGGAAGGATTTTGAAGTGTATGCCGGAATCAAAAATCTACTGAACTTTACCCCAAAGCAAAATAATCCGTTCCTGATTTCAAGAACAAATGATCCGTTTGATAAAAATGTGCAGATTTCAGACGGAACATCTGTTGGTATTCATGGAAAAGTAGTACCGCAGGGTCAGGTTGTTGATACTCCTGATAACCCTTACGGTTTAACTTTTGACACGACATATGTTTATGGGCAAAACCAAACTATTCGTGGTTTTTTTGGCCTTCGATATACTTTTAGATAATTTTAATCTGTGGCAAAAAACAATACAAATGAAAAAGCTATTTCTTTTAATTTTTTTCTTCGGAATAACATCAATTGGATTCTGTCAGATTAAAAGCAGATCTTTTGAAGAAATTGATAGTTTGCAGCAAATCCAGAGACGAAAAGTAATAGTCTTCATTCATACCGATTGGTGTCAGTTTTGCCAAAGAATGAAAGTGACCACTTTTAAAAATCAGGAAATTATTCAAAAACTCAATTCAGAATTTTATTTTATTGATTTGAATGCTGAAGAAAAACGAAATATAAGATTTAATAATCAGGTGTTTAAATATCACCCAACCGGAACCAATGTTGGAATTCACGAACTAGCTTTACAACTTGGAACAAATAACAATCAGATTGTGTACCCGGTTTTATGTGTTTTAAATGAGAAAAATGAAATCGTGTTTCAGTATTCCAATTATTTATCACCAAAAGATTTTAAAGTTCTTTTAGAAAAACTGGGAGAATAAAATTTCTTATTTTTGAGAATGAATTCTTCGCAAATTAAACATTTCGACTACATCTTTACCGGAACCGGGCTGGCAACTTTAATGACAGTTTATAAAATGATTTTATCTGGAAAATTCTCCAACAAATCGATTTTACTTTTAGATGAAAATCTTAAAAAAAATAACGACAGAACGTGGTGTTTTTGGCAAAAGGAAAGAAGTTTATGGAATTCTGTTGTTTCAAAAAAATGGGATTCGGCTTTATTTGCCAATGAAAACTTTAAGCGTAATATGGCGTTGAAGCCTTACCAATACAATCAAATTAAAGGATTGGATTTCTATAGTTTTGTTTTCGATGCAATTTCAAAGAACTCAAATATTACTTTTTCAACAGAAAAAGTAACCGATATCAACGAACTGGAATCGCATGTTTTTGTTGGTACCGAAGCAAATAGGTTTACATGTGATTATCTTTTCAACAGTATATATACCAAAGGTCTCGCTCAAAACCAAACGCAATATCCCGTTTTACAACAGCATTTTATAGGTTGGTTTGTAAAAACTGAAACCGAAATCTTTAATCCGGAAGAAGCAACTTTCATGGATTTTTCTGTAGAACAAAAAGGGAATACGCGTTTCATGTATATGCTGCCTGTTTCTAAGACAGAAGCTCTAATAGAGTACACTTTGTTTTCAGAAAATCTACTGCAAACAGAAGAATATGAAAATGCAATTCAAAATTATCTCCACAAGCTTGGGGCAGAGCAATTTGAAATTGTAGAAAAAGAACGAGGAAGTATACCCATGACCTGTTATCCTTTTTGGAAGAAAAACACAAAACGGGTTCTTAATATTGGCACCGCTGGTGGCTGGACAAAAGCCAGTACAGGATATACTTTTCGAAATTCAGATAAAAAGTCGTCTCAATTGGTTGATTTTCTTCAAAAAGAGAATTTTATAATGTCTTCTTTTCATAAAAAAAACCGATTTTGGTTTTACGATTTATTGCTTTTGGATATTTTACATCGAAATAATGAATTAGGGAGTTCTATTTTTTCTTCACTATTCAAAAAAGGTGATCCAGCTTTGATTTTTAAATTTTTAGATGAAGAAACAAATATAATGGAAGACTTAAGAGTGATTTTAAAATGCCCTAAAATCCCATTTATTAAGGCTTTGCTTCAAGTAATATTCAGATAAATTTTATAAGCAGGTGGTTCGGTACTTTCTATTGAGTTTCATAAATACCAGTTTGATCCTAAATAGAAATAATTTCTTATCGTAATACATAGTGGATGGCAGTAAAACACTGGCTTTTCCACTAAACACAATCCCTTAAAAAAATGTCTTATTATTTTGTTTTAACACCTTTTAAAGGTTATTAAAAAGTCATTTGGTCAATAAATTTGCTGACTGAAAAACAATGTAGATGTGAAATCGTTTTTTTGCGATAATGAATAATAAGAAATTATGGGAATTACCAAACAATTAAATTTTGATATAGAAACAAAGGAAATAGGGAAAATCTGCAAAGCACTCGGGCATCCTGTACGAATTCAGATTATGACACTTTTATGGAAAAGAGATAACAGAACATGTGGGGAAATTGTTGAATTAATTCCACTAGCCCAATCAACAATATCCAAACATTTATTAGAATTGAAAAAAGCAAATCTAGTAAACATAAAAACGGATGGAAAAAAAATCATTTACTCTATTGAGGTTGGCAACATTCAGATACTTAACAAATATTTTTCCAGCTATCTTTATACTATTGAAATTTCAGAACAGGATAAGTCAACCGTTTTAACAACAAAACGTAAATCAAGAGGCAGAATCCATTTAAAGCAATACAATTATCAATTTCCTCATAAAAATTTAAAAGAGGTCATTTAATATCTATTTTATAAAGTTTTAAATTTACTATTTAACTATAACAAAACTTTATACTTGAAATAAACGAGTTGCGAGTAAACTTTGTAACTTTGCAGTTCAAAAAGTACAATTTAAAAGATAAAAATATGTATCCAGAAGAAATGGTAAAACCAATGCAGGCTGAGTTAACAGCTGCAGGTTTTCAAGATTTACATAGTGCTGAAGCTGTAGATAATGCTATCAAGTCAGAAGGCACCACTTTAGTTGTTGTAAATTCAGTTTGTGGTTGTGCTGCAAGAAATGCACGTCCGGGAGCAAAAATGAGTTTAGAAGGCGCTAAAAAACCAGATCACTTAATTACTGTTTTTGCTGGTGTTGATAAAGAAGCTGTTGATGCTGCAAGACAACACATGTTTCCTTTTCCTCCATCATCGCCATCTATGGCTTTATTCAAAAACGGAGAATTGGTTCACATGTTAGAGCGTCACCACATCGAAGGTCGCCCTGCAGAATTAATTGCTGAGAATTTGCAAGATGCGTTTAATGAATTTTGTTAATTAGGTTCAGAGCAACAAAGGTACAGAGGTACAAAGATTTAAAAAGCACTATTATTAGTGCTTTTTTTTTGGACTCGTGATAAAAACCTTTGAACCTTTGTTGCTTTGAACCTTTGCACCTACTAAAGCCTTTGCATCTAAGAACCTTTTTCATACCTTTGCCGCTCAAAAAATAATTTCTAAACTTAAAACTGTTTATAGCATGCAACTGTACAACACTTTGAGCGCAGAAGAAAGAGCCATCATGATCGATGATGCCGGTAAACAACGTCTTACGTTGTCTTTCTATGCGTATGCCAAAATTCAAGATCCCAAACAATTTCGCGATGATTTATTTTTAGCCTGGAATAAGCTCGATGCTTTAGGCCGAATTTACGTTGCCACTGAAGGAATAAATGCTCAAATGAGTATTCCCGAAGAAAATTTGGAGGCTTTTAGAGCAACTCTTGAAGCTTATGATTTCATGAAAGGCATTCGTTTGAACGAAGCGGTAGAACATGATGACCATTCCTTTTTAAAACTTACTATTAAAGTTCGTGATAAAATCGTTGCCGACGGTTTAAATGACGAAACTTTTGATGTTACCAATATTGGCGTGCACTTAAAAGCCAAAGAGTTTAATGAAATCCTTGACGATCCAAATACCATTGTAGTTGATTTTAGAAATCACTATGAAAGTGAAGTTGGACATTTTAAAAACGCCATTACTCCCGATGTTGAAACTTTTAGAGAAAGTTTGCCGATAATCAATGAACAGCTTCAAAACCACAAAGAAGATAAAAACCTTGTCATGTATTGTACAGGAGGAATTCGTTGCGAAAAAGCAAGTGCTTATTTTAAACATCAGGGTTTTAAGAATGTTTACCAATTAGAAGGCGGAATCATCAACTATGCAAAACAGCTGAAAGAAGAAGGTTTAGAAAGCAAATTCATTGGTAAAAACTTTGTATTTGATAATCGTCTGGGCGAAAGAATTACAGAAGATATTATTTCTCAATGTCACCAATGCGGAAAACCTTGTGATAATCACACTAATTGTGAGAATGATGGGTGTCATTTGCTATTTATTCAGTGTGATGAATGTAAAGCTGCAATGGAAAATTGCTGTTCTACAGAATGTTTAGATATTATTCACATGCCTTTGGTGGATCAGGTTCGCTTGCGTACCGGAAAACAAGTTGGTAATAAAGTGTTTAGAAAAGGTAAATCTGAAAACTTAAAATTCAAACATTCAGGTGAGTTATCAAATAATGCCTTGGCTGCATCTGAAACCCGAGGCGGAGCTAAACCGGCTGATATTCGTCAAAAAATAAAAGTAAAAAAAGTACTTCTTGGTAAAGCCGAACACTATTATGTAAAAGCACAAGTGGCTCAATTTACTATTGAAAATCAAGAACTAAATCTTGGTGATAAAATCTTAATTTCAGGACCAACTACCGGTAATCAGGAATTAATTCTGGATCAAATGATTGTCAACGGAGCAACCACCACGACTGCAAAAATTGGTGATAAAGTTACTTTTGAGGTGCCATTTCGTATTCGTTTGTCAGATAAGTTGTATAAAATTGTAAATTAGCCGAAATTATGCTAATTTATTTATGTCACAATCCTTTACCAAATTATGGATCCATGCAATTTGGGCAACTAAACATCGTCAGGACTTAATTGATTTTTCTATTGAGAAAAAACTTTATGATTGTATTTGGCAAGAGTTAACTGAACTCGGATGTCTCGTAAGAATCATAAATGGAATGCCAGATCATGTGCATGTTTTGTTTTTACAAAATCCACAAAAAACTATCTCAGACATTGTAAAGCAAATAAAAGGAAGTTCTTCTCATTTTATAAATAGAGAAGAACTTATCCTTGAAAAATTTGCCTGGCAAACAGGCTATGCTGCTTTTTCTGTTAGTGAGTCTCAGTTAGATGCTGTTTATCATTATGTAAAAAATTAAAAGCAACATCATCGTAAGAAAAAAGGTCAGGATGAATTTGATGAATTTGTAAAATTGCATGGATTGGGGAATAAATGAATTCGTATCAAAACTTCTCCCGTGATTGGAACCATGAGCGATATTGAAATACCACACACAAATAAAATAGCCTGCGATTTCAACCGCAGGGACCGAATGGATATATATTACATCCTGAAGATTAATTGACATCGATAGGTCTCCCCACGGGCTATATTGAAATACCACATAAAGTAAATATAGCCTGCGGTTTCAACCGCAGGACGCAAAGAATATCCATTACGATTATACGCTTTACAGGATTAATTATTAAAATGCTCATAAACACATCTCCCGTGGTTAAAACCACGGGCTATATTGAAATACCACATAAAGTAAAATATAGCCTGCGGTTTCAACCGCAGGACGCAAAGAATATCCATTACGATTATACGCTTTACAGGATTGATTATTAAAATACTCATAAATACATCTCCCGTGGTTGAAACCACGGGTTATAATGAATACCACACAAAAAGCAAATATAGCCTGCGGTTTCAACCGCAGGACGCAAAGAATATCCATTGCGATGATTACGCTTAGCCCGAATTGACCTTTTTAAACACATCTCCCGTGGTTGAAACCACGGGCAATATTGAATACAACACAAAAAGCAAAAACCATTGCCTGTGGTTTAACATTGGAAGACAATACAAAATAAAAATGACAACAAATAATAAAATTGAACTTATGGCTCCCGCCGGGAGCTTTGAATCACTTCAGGCTGCGCTAGATAATGGGGCAGATTCTATCTATTTTGGAGTAGAGCAGCTCAACATGCGAGCACGCTCAACGGTAAATTTTACTATGGATGATTTGCAGGAAATCGCTAATTGCTGCAAAGCTAAAAATGTTCGAACCTATCTGACTTTAAACACCATTATTTACGATCACGATTTATCAGTAGTAAAAACATTGTTGAAAAAGGCCAAAGAAACAAATATTACCGCAGTTATTGCATCAGACCAAGCGGTTATTGCCATGGCAAGAAGTATTTCAATGGAAGTGCATATTTCTACACAGCTGAATGTAACCAATATCGAAACCATAAAATTCTACAGTTTATTTGCTGACACAATGGTTTTGAGTCGTGAGTTAAGCTTGCGTCAGGTTAAAAAGATTACAGCCCAAATTGAAAAAGAACAAATAAAAGGCCCGAACGGCAATTTAGTCGAAATCGAAATTTTTGGTCATGGTGCATTATGTATGGCCGTTTCAGGGAAATGTTATTTGAGTCTGCATTCTCATAATTCATCTGCAAATCGTGGCGCGTGTAAGCAAAATTGCCGAAAAAAATATACGGTTATCGATCAGGAAACAGGTTTTGAAATCGAACTGGATAATGAATACATGATGTCACCAAAAGATTTATGTACGATTGATTTTCTGGATCAGGTTATTGATTCCGGAATTCAGGTTTTGAAAATTGAAGGACGCGGACGAGCACCAGAATATGTAGCAACCGTTATTAAAACTTATCGTGAAGCTATTGATGCGCATTACGAAGGCACTTTCTCAAAAGACAAAATCGCAGTCTGGATGGAAACTTTAAATACAGTTTATAATCGTGGTTTTTGGTCGGGATATTATTTGGGGCAGGAACTAGGTGAGTGGAGCAATATTCCTGGATCTGCAGCAACACAAAAGAAAGTATACGTGGGAAAAGGAACACATTATTTCCCAAAAGCAGAAGTAGGTCAATTCAAAATTGAGGCTTACGATATTAAAATTGGTGATAAAATCCTGGTAACCGGTCCAAGCACAGGAGCTCAGGAAATGATTATTGACGAAATGTTTGTCAATGATCTTGAAGCCGAAAAAGCTACAAAAGGCGACGATTGTACTTTTAAACTTCCGTTCCGAATCAGGATGTCAGACAAACTATATAAAATTGTAGAGGCGTAATGGTTATTATAACTTTACAAAGAGATAAATGCATCGGCTGTAATTACTGTGTCGAAATGGATCCGGTGCATTTTCAAATGTCAAAAAAAGACGGAAAATCGGTTTTGATTCATTCACAGAATGCTAAGGGATTTTTTACTTTAAAATCTTCGAATCATGATATTGTAGAAAGCTGCGAATTGGCGGCTAAAGTTTGTCCTGTTAAGATTATTACAGTTAAGGAGACATAGAAAAAATTAGATCCCACATTTAGAAATATGGGGTCTAATTATATTTGATTCTAACGTTTTTATTCTATTGTTACAAAGGATTTAATTTGAATATAATCATGTTTGTTTTTAATTTCCTTATCTAGAAAAATTATATAATTATTAAAGTATTCTGAAAGATCGCAGTCTTGTATGGTTTGTTTATCAGTATTATAAAATCGGGTGGAATGAACAAAATTTTCTAAATCAAGTATTTTTTTAGATTTGAATTTTGGTCTGCTTTGCTCTTCAAACTCTTCAAAGTAAAAAATTCCGGTATTAGATTTTTCACTATCTTTTAATGTATATCTTTTTGGGTTACAGACTGATTCATGTTCGTACATGTAATTGTTGTCTAATTTAAAAAAAAGTGTGTCTTTTCTTTTATTCTGAATGACCTTCGTGTCTTTATGGATTGGGTAATATGATATATATTGTAAATTTTTAGATCGTATTAACTCATTCCCATTCACAAAAAAAATCACGTATTTATCAGTTAAGGAATCCATTAGTTTCCATTTGTCTACAATTTTATTATGATTACCATCATAATAAAATTTCTTATTTTCAATATAATCTTTTATTGATATTATTTTTTTTGGTTTGATTCCTTTTAAAACAGTGTCAGTGTCAAAAAAAATATATCCATCTGTACGGGTTTGTCTTGGCTGCATCTTTTCAAATGCTAATTTGTTGTAATAAGTTTCATCTACCGTATGTTTGATTGATGGTGATATGGTGTAATATTTATCAACATTAAAAAAAAGAGTATCCTTTTCTTTGATTTGTGCTGTCAAATCAATGTATATAAAAGATAATAGAATAAAAAAATAGGTTTTCATTTTTATAAAAATCAAGATTACTAGATGCCTTTTGTTTTAGAAAACATTCTAAATCTTATGCAGATTTTCAAAAAGCGTGCAAATGTATTCTTAATTTTCTTACAATATTATCTTTTTAAAGAAATTTAACAAAAATTAAACGGAAATAAAAACAGATAAAAACCATGAGAAAGTAAATGCTCAGCTACTGTTTGAAAAAATGTTTTTCTTTAATAATTATATGTTTAATCATTTAACATCCCTTTAGAATTAATCAATAAAAAGCAAAATAAAAAAATACTATCTTTACCGATTAAATGTTTATGAACTTAAGTCGTTTTTTGCGACACTACATATATAATTATGGCATGTACAAGTTGTTCAACCTCAGATGGCGGCGCACCAAAGGGTTGTAAAAATAATGGGACTTGCGGCACCGATAGCTGCAATAAATTGACTGTTTTTGACTGGCTGGCAAACATGAGCCCGTCTAATGGAGAGGCAATTTTTGATTGCGTTGAGGTTCGTTTTAAAAACGGACGTAAAGAATTTTTTAGAAATTCAGAAAAATTAACTTTAAGTATTGGTGATATAGTAGCAACTGTTGCTTCACCAGGACATGATATCGGAATTGTTACGCTTACAGGCGAATTGGTAAAAATTCAAATGAAGAAAAAAGGAGTAAATCCGGACAGTAACGAAATTCCTAAAATCTACAGAAAAGCATCACAAAAGGATATTGACATATGGTCTGTAGCACGTGATCGTGAAGAACCTATGAAGGTTCGCGCCCGTGAATTGGCAATTCAGCATAAATTGGAAATGAAAATTTCGGATATTGAATTCCAGGGAGACGGTTCAAAAGCAACATTTTATTATACAGCAAACGACAGAGTCGATTTTAGAATGTTAATCAAAGATTTTGCTAAAGAATTCAGTACAAGAGTAGAGATGAAACAAGTTGGTTTTCGTCAGGAAGCAGCACGCCTTGGCGGAATTGGTTCTTGCGGACGTGAACTTTGCTGTTCAACCTGGCTGACAGATTTCAGAAGTGTAAATACTTCGGCAGCAAGATACCAGCAGCTGTCACTAAATCCTCAGAAATTAGCCGGACAATGTGGAAAATTAAAGTGCTGCCTGAATTATGAGCTTGATACTTACATGGATGCATTAAAAGATTTTCCGGATTATGACACTAAGTTAGTGACAGAAAAAGGCGATGCAGTTTGTCAGAAACAAGATATATTTAAGGGTTTGATGTGGTTTGCCTACACCAATAATTTTGCAAATTGGCACGTTTTAAAAATTGATCAGGTCAAAGAAATAATTGCAGAAAACAAACAAAAGAACAAAGTATCTTCTCTTGAAGATTTTGCTATTGAAGTAACATCAGAACCTGAAAAAGATTTCAATAATGCAATGGGGCAGGAAAGCTTAACGCGTTTTGATCAGCCAAAAAGAAAGAAAAAACCAAATCGCAAACGCAAACCAAATGCAGAAAATGCAATTGTAGCCAATACAAATCAGGTAAAGCCTCAAGCTAACAATAATAGTAATAAGCCTGCAGGAGCAAATCCTAACAAACCAAAAAAATCGAACAACAAACCAAATAATTCGAATAAACCAAATAATTCGAACGATAACAAGCCCACAGAACCTAGAAAACCTATAATTATTACGAAAAATGAGAATAAAAAATAGCGGGATTCTTATTTTGGCAGCCATACTTCTTTTTTCATGTGATAAAAAAAGAGCGTTTGATCAGTACAAATCTGTTGGAAGTGCGTGGCATAAAGACAGCATTGTAACATTTGATCTGCCAGTTTTAGATTCTACCAAAAAATACAATTTATTTGTAAATTTGAGAGACAATAACAATTATCCGTTTAATAATCTGTTTTTGATTGTAGCTATTGAAACTCCAAGCGGATTCACAAAAGTGGATACCTTAGAGTATCAAATGGCAAATCCGGATGGAACGTTATTAGGTAATGGTTTTACAGATATAAAAGAAAGTAAACTGTTTTATAAAGAAGGTGTTAAGTTTAGAGGAAAATACAAAGTACACATCAAACAAGCAGTTAGAGAATCAGGAAAAATTCCTGGTGTTCAGACTTTAGAAGGTATTACAGACGTAGGTTTTAGAATAGAACAAAAAGATTAGACGAATATTTATGGCTACTAAAAAAAACAATCAGACAGCTACTACTAAAGACATTAATTATTATAAAAAGAAATTTTGGAGAGTTTTTGCCTATACTTTATTAGGGATTTTGGCTTTCTTTTTATTTGCATCATGGGGATTATTCGGGTCGATGCCTTCTTTTGAAGATTTAGAAAACCCGGACTCCAATCTGGCAACCGAAATTATATCATCTGATGGAGTTGTAATTGGTAAATATTTCAAAACGAACAGATCTCAGTTAAAATATTCTGATCTTCCAAAAAGCCTGGTTGAAGCTTTGGTTGCTACCGAAGATGCCCGTTTTTATGAACATTCGGGGATTGACGGACGCGGAACTTTAAGAGCTGTTTTTACTTTAGGAACAAATGGAGGTGCAAGTACACTAACCCAACAGCTGGCAAAACAATTGTTTCATGGAGAAGGATCTAAGTTTCTTCCTTTTAGGATTGTACAAAAGATAAAAGAGTGGATCATCGCTATTCGTCTTGAAAGGCAATATACAAAAAATGAAATTCTGGCGATGTATTGCAACGTTTATGATTTCGGAAATTATTCGGTGGGAGTAAGCTCAGCAGCACAAACATATTTTTCTAAAGACCCGAAAGATTTAACACTGGACGAATCAGCTATTTTGGTTGGAATGTTCAAAAATTCAGGATTATACAATCCGGTGAGAAATCCGCAAGGAGTAAAGAACCGTCGTAATGTGGTGCTTTCTCAAATGGCAAAAGCAAAGATGATTTCGGAGTCTGAAAAGGAAAGATTACAAGCCTTGCCTATTGCTTTAAAATTCAAACTAGAAAGCCACCGTGAAGGAATGGCTACTTATTTCAGAGAATATCTTCGTGATTATATGAAGAAATGGACTGCCGAAAACAAAAAACCGGACGGTTCAGATTATGATGTTTACAAAGATGGTCTTAAAATATACACCACTATAGATTCTAGAATGCAGAAATACGCCGAAGAGGCTGTATCTGAACACATGAAGAATCTGCAACAGCAATTTTTTATTGAAATGAAAAACAATAAAAATGCGCCTTTCGTAAATATTACCAAAGCAGAAACTGAGCGTATCATGATGCAGGCGATGAAAAATTCTGTTCGTTGGGCTACATTGAAAGATATGGATAAAAGCGAAGATGAAATTATAAAGTCATTTGATGTAAAAGCCAAGATGACAATATTTACCTGGAAAGGAGAACGCGATACTATAATGACACCAAGAGATTCGATTCGTTATTATAAGCACTTTTTGCAGTCTGGTTTAATGGCAATGGAACCACAAACCGGAAATATCAAAGCATGGGTAGGTGGAATTAATTATAAATATTTCCAGTATGATCACGTTGGGCAAGGAGCAAGACAAGTAGGATCTACTTTTAAACCGTTTGTTTATGCCACTGCAATTGAGCAATTAAATATGTCTCCTTGTGATTCAATCCTTGATGGTCCATTCATGATACATAAAGGGCGTCACCACGTAACAGAAGATTGGGAACCAAGAAATTCTGACAACAGATACCGTGGAATGGTAACTTTAAAGCAAGGATTGGCAAACTCTATCAATACAGTTTCTGCAAAGTTAATTGACAGAACCGGGCCAGAAGCGGTTGTTGAATTAACCAGAAAACTTGGTGTGAAAACAGAAATCCCTGTACAGCCTTCTATCGCACTGGGGGCAGTAGACATCACAGTCGAAGATATGGTGGCGGCATATAGTACATTTGCAAATCAGGGTGTTTATGTAAAACCACAATTTTTAAGCAGAATTGAGAACAAAAGCGGTGAAGTTATATATGAACCGATTCCGGAATCTCATGATGTTTTAAATAAAGATATTGCCTTTGCAGTAATCAAATTGCTTCAGGGTGTAACTGAAACCGGTTCCGGAGCACGTTTACGTACCCAGGGAGGTGGAAGCGGAGATAACCGTTGGACAGGATATCCGTATATGTTCAAAAATCCAATCGCAGGTAAAACAGGAACAACACAAAATCAATCAGATGGCTGGTTTATGGGGATGGTTCCAAACTTGGTTACCGGTGTTTGGGTAGGTTGCGAAGATCGTTCAGCACGTTTTAAAAGTCTGACTTATGGACAAGGTGCGACAGCTGCATTGCCTGTTTGGGCATATTTCATGAAATTATGTTATGCAGATAAAGACCTTCAGGTTTCTAAAGCTGAGTTTGAGCGCCCGGCAAATCTTTCTATCAAAGTCGATTGTTACAGTAGGCCGGCAGTAGTAAAAGATACCACACAGACAGAACAAAATACAGACGAATTCGAATTGTAATTTCGATTCTCTTTTAATAAAAAATATCCTTTTGTGCTTCTACATTTAGAAGTTTACAAAAGGATTTTTTTTTGGAATGAAATGATTTTATTTTTTGCGAAATCGTTATAATTAAATCTAAAAATCTTATTTTTATCAAAATTATATGATAATAAAGACAGTTTGTTATGATAACAAAAAAAGTAAATAGCGTTCAGGATGCAATAAAAGGAATCGAAAGCAGTATGACAATTATGTTTGGCGGTTTTGGATTATGCGGAATTCCTGAGAATACGATTGAAGCTTTAGTAAACACTACAATTTCAGATTTAACTTGTATTTCTAATAATGCAGGTGTGGATGATTTTGGTTTGGGATTGCTTTTGCAGAAGAAACAAATTAAAAAAATGATTTCGTCTTACGTGGGAGAAAATGCCGAATTCGAGCGCCAGATGCTTTCAGGTGAATTAGAAGTAGAACTAACTCCGCAAGGAACTCTGGCAGAACGCTGTCGTGCAGCACAAGCTGGGATTCCAGCATTCTTTACACCGGCAGGTTACGGAACTGAAGTTGCCGAAGGAAAAGAAGTCCGTGAATTCAACGGAAAAATGCACATAATGGAACAAGCATTTAAAGCTGATTTCGCTATTGTTAAGGCATGGAAAGGCGATGAAGCCGGGAATCTTATTTTTAAAGGAACTGCCAGAAACTTCAATGCCTGTATGGCAGGTGCTGCAAAGATAACCGTTGCTGAGGTTGAAGAATTAGTTCCGGTTGGAACATTAGATCCAAATCAAATACACATTCCGGGGATTATGGTACAGCGTATTTTTCAGGGAGAAAAGTTTGAAAAAAGAATTGAACAACGAACTGTAAGACAGAAGAATTAGATAATTAGAAAATGTGATAATTAGATGATTAATTAGATTGCTCATTTTTGGCGTTATCTAATCATCTAATTTCCAAATTGACACATCGAGTTATGTTAACAAAAGAAGATATTGCAAAACGAATTGCAAAAGAAGTAAAAGACCGATATTTCGTTAACCTTGGAATCGGAATTCCGACTTTGGTAGCGAATTATGTTCGTGAAGATATCGCAGTGGAATTTCAAAGTGAAAACGGAGTTCTCGGTATGGGGCCTTTTCCGTTCGCCGGAGAAGAAGATGCCGACATTATAAATGCAGGAAAACAAACCATAACAACACTTCCTGGAGCCAGTTTCTTTGATTCAGCTTTTAGTTTCGGAATGATTCGTAGTCAAAAAGTCGATTTAACGATTTTAGGTGCGATGGAAGTTTCTGAAAACGGAGATATCGCCAACTGGAAAATTCCGGGTAAAATGGTAAAAGGCATGGGCGGGGCAATGGATCTGGTAGCGTCTGCCGAAAATATCATCGTTGCCATGATGCATGTTAATAAAGCAGGAGAATCTAAAATCCTAAAAAAATGCACTTTGCCATTAACAGGTGTTGGCTGCGTTAAAAAGGTTGTAACAGAGCTTGCTGTTCTCGAAGTAACAGATAAAGGTTTTAGGCTCTTAGAACGTGCGCCAGGTGTTTCTGTAGAGCATATTATAGCATCAACAGAAGCAGATTTAATAATAGAAGGAGAAATACCTGAAATGGCAATTTAATTATCTAAACTCAAAAGTGGTTTACGAAAGATTTCCAAGAAAAATTATTTTGCAGAATTGCAAGCTTTATAAAAGCAAAAAAGCCGCCCAATTGGGCGACTTTTATTATTTAAAAAACACAGTTTTATTACAAACTAAAAGAAGCTCCTAAGCTAAAAGTGGCTTGATTGTTTAAATGATAAAAAGGATCATTATTGCTTCCGTATTTCGCAATCGGGAATCCAATTTCTGTAAAAACGCCAAATCCGTCAGTAAAGAAATAACGGCCTCCAACATGACCTCCGAAGTTATGCAACCCTAAGCTTAATCCAGGATAAACATCTAATTGCTCAACACCAATTACACTTGATAAATTTGCATTGATTCTTGCTTTTGCATCAAAACGATCCTGAAATTCAGGTTTTGTATCGTAATATGCCGAAGGAACATTATGGTAGAAACCTGTAAAGTTGTCTACTCCTAATAAATAAGTAGTTACGAAACCAAATGAGAAATTTTCTCCCAAACCAAAATCTACAGAACCCTGAATTCCAGAACCACCATCTTGTAGATTAGCACCCACATTTACTCTAATGTCTCCTTTACCTTTGAAGGCTTGTTGCGCATTAATAAAACCGAATGATACTAAGAACAAAAGTGTAATAACCTTTTTCATAAATTTAAATATTAATTATTTTGCAGCACAAATGTAGAATTTTTAATGGTTTAATTCCTACCCTTTTCGTTAAAATACAGTTCGTTTAAAGGTGTACTTTGCCAGAATTCTTTGGTATCAACATTCATAATCGTTAAAGGGCCCTTGAAGGCAGCTCCGGTATCAATATTCCATACACATGCCTTATTTACTGGAACCGTCTGGCCAATTCGGGTAACAGGAGTATGGCCAATGTAAACTTCTTTATAAACTGTAAAACGTTTTGGATAATACAAATCGTCGGGTTTTAAATTCGGATCTAGTGAAAGCGCAGACTCCCAAAGAGTTCTGTCCCAATAGAATAATTTTGAAAAAAATTCATATCTGACACCACTCAAATTAGTAAAGCCGGCATGAACAAATAATCGGTTTTGATCATCAAGATAATAATCCTGTAAGGATTCAAAAAAAGCTATATGGGTTTTCTTTTTTTCTTCAGAAATTTTGGAATAACCCTCAACTGTAGCCTGTCCGCCATGTTTGTACCACATTTCTTCATCAAATTCCTCATATCGGTTTTCCAGCCAGTCCAAAGCAAGCTGATCGTGATTTCCTCTGATACAAATACACTTTTGTTTGGTTTTTAGATCAATCAAAAAATCAATCACTTCTGTAGAATGACTCCATCCATCAACATAATCACCTAAAAATATAAGAGTATCTTTTGTAGTAACTTCGGCCTTCTTCAACACTTGTTCAAGTGCGAGTAATCCTCCATGTATGTCGCCTATAACAAATGTTCGCATTTTATTTTATTTCGTATAAGACAAAAATAAAGAAAATGATTTGTATGTAATCATTAAGTACAAAATCTTTATAAATCCCATTTTTGTTTTTGAAAATTAATTTAAGTTTAAGTTTACAGAAAACAGTGTATGAGAGATAATTCGCTCTTTTTTTTAAAAAGAAAGCATCACGAAAATTATTTGTTTTCGTTTTCTTACATTAAAATGACCGTAAAAATTATAATATTTTACGTAAAATATTAATTTTCAGCGCAATACTGATTTATTATGTAAGGCATTGTAATTGCTGAGATTTTGTGTTATTTTTTGATGTCTTTTCATGGCTAAATGTTGTATTTTATCGATAAAAGGTAAATTAATCCGTTTAATTAACAAAATTTGTATATTTTTATCATTCAAATAAAGTATTTACTTACATATTTTATTTGCTGATTTTTAACCAAATTTAATCAACCAAAATTCAACTTTGCTTATGAAAAGTACTTTACCCAAAATTGTAGGAACAACAGTTGCTGCTCTTACATTTTCGCTGTCTGGATTTGCTCAAACAGACAAAAGAATAAATCAAAAAAGTTTATCCGAAAACGGACAACCAAGTTTAATTACTTTCAATGAGAAATCTGCGTACAAAGGTTCAGATTATCAGACAGTATTTAAGGAACAATTGGCGTTGAAGGACAACCAGTCTTTTTCTAAAATCAAAACACAATCAGACCGTCAGGGCTTTACACATGAAAAATTTCAATTGTATGAACAGGGAATCAAAGTAGAATTTGCGACTTATACCCTGCATTCCAAAAATGGCAAACTGGAATCAATGAATGGCGAGTTTTACAAAATTGAGAATGCAAAAGTAAAACCATCACTTTCTGCTCAGGAAGCTTTTAACAGAGCAGTTGCTCACACTGGCGCAAAACAATACTTATGGGATTCTCCACAGGATGCCGCTGCAATGGATTATGTAAAACCAAAGGGCGAATTGGTTTTCTTACCCGACATGGATAACCAGGGAAAAGACAGAACAGGTGATAAAATTCGTTTGGCGTATAAATTTGATATTTATGCCACAAATCCTTTGAGCCGTGGTGATTTGTATATCGATGCGATTACAGGAAAAGCTTTGTTTTATAATGCAACAATAAAGCATCTTGGTGAAAACCCTCATGGAAAATCAAAATCTGAAAAAGTAGTCGCTAAAGAAAATAGCTTAAATGCAAAAACGGCAATTGTAGCTGCAAATGCTGCAACGCGCTATAGCGGCACACAGACTATTCAAACCACCTTAAGCGGATCTTCTTATATTTTGCTTGACGGAACACGTGGAAACGGAATTCAAACTTATAACTCTGCAAGAACGGCAACATATCCAACAACCAATTTTACAGATGCTGATAATAACTGGACAGCAGCAGAATACAATAACACAAATAAGGATAACGGTGCACTTGATGCGCATTGGGGAGCCGAAATGACTTATGATTACTGGTCTGCCGTACACGGTAGAAATAGTTATGATGATGCCGGTGCAAAAATTAAAAGTTATGTGCATTATAATTTAGTTGCAGCAGGTTATCCAAGTAACAATAATGCTTTCTGGAACGGAAGTGTTATGACATATGGCGACGGAACAGGAACCGGAGGATTCGATATCTTAACAGCAATGGACGTTGCAGGTCACGAAATAGGCCACGCAGTTTGTACTTATACCGCAAATCTTGCTTATCAAAAAGAATCAGGTGCTATGAATGAAGGCTTCTCTGATATTTGGGGAGCTTGTATAGAATATCGTTCAGCACCAACAAAATCTACATGGTTAATTGGAGAAGACATCGAAAGAAGATCTGGACATGCTGCTTTGCGTTCTATGAGCGACCCAAATTCAGAAGGTCAGCCAGATACCTATGGAGGAACATATTGGATTAATGTAAATTGTACACCAACAAACAGTAATGACCAATGTGGTGTCCATACCAATTCTGGAGTTTTAAATCACTGGTTTTATATCCTTGCTGTTGGTAAAACGGGCACAAATGATATTGGGAACGCTTATAACGTAACCGGAATCACAATTGATAAAGCAGCAAAAATAGCTTATCGTTTAGAAAGTGAATATTTGTCTTCTAATTCAACTTATGCAATTGCCAGAACTTACGGTATACAATCTGCAATTGATTTATACGGAGCAGGTTCTGCTGAGGTTATTGCAACAACAAATTCTTTTTATGCAGTAGGAATTGGTGCAGCTTATTCCGGAGGATCAGGAGATACAACTCCACCGTCAGCCCCAACTTCTTTGGCTGCTTCGGGTACAACAGCAACAACAACTAATTTGACTTGGACAGCTTCTACAGATGATGTAGCAGTAACAGGATACGATATTTATCAGGGTTCTACATTAAAAGGCAGTTCTACAACCACAAGTTATACCGTAACCGGACTTACAGCTTCAACCGCTTATACTTTTTCTGTAAAAGCCAAAGATGCAGCCGGGAATATTTCTGCTTCAAGTAGTACCGTAAACGTTACCACAACAGCTACATCTGTAACCTATTGCACATCAAAAGGAAATAATGCTGCAGAAGAAAAAATTGGTAAAGTTGTATTCGGTACAATCAACAATACTTCTACTGGAGCCACTGGTTATGAAAATTTAACTTCAGTTTCTACAAATGCCAGCAGAAGTTCTTCTTATACAATTACAATTACCCCATCATGGGCATCTTCTGTTTATAGCGAAGGATATGCGGTATTTATTGATTACAACCAGGACGGAGATTTCTCAGATTCAGGAGAAACTGTGTGGACAAAGTCGGCTTCGACTACTACTCCGGTGTCAGGATCAATCACAATTCCTGCAACCGCTGCCTTAGGAACAACCAGATTAAGAGTTTCTATGAAGTACAACGGAATACCAACTGCTTGTGAAAGTTTCTCTTATGGACAAGTAGAAGATTATACGGTAAATATTACTGCTGCAGGAACCATAGAAGAACCTGTAATTAATGATATTGCATTTGCTGCAGATAATGTAGGTTCAGAAATAACGGTATATCCAAATCCTGTTGATAATGAATTGAGTATATCATTGGCAAACAAAACAGGTGCTACATTTACTATCACAAATACTTTAGGACAACAGGTTGGTTCAGGTCAGTTATCTGAAAATCCGATTGACGTAAGTAATTTGCATACAGGAATTTACTTGATTGAATTAAAAGGTTCTCAAAAAACAGTTACCAAAAAGTTCATTAAAAAATAAATCCAGTTTAATATATTTGGAAAGCCTCGAATTACGAGGCTTTTTTGTTTTTGCAATGCACAAAAACTAGTTAAATTTGTATTATGTCTGAAACGCCTACATATCGAAAAATTATCCATATTGATATGGATGCTTTTTATGCATCGGTTGAGCAGATGGACAATCCTGCCTTGCGCGGAAAACCAGTAGCCGTTGGCGGATCAGAGAATAGAGGAGTAGTCTCGGCAGCAAGTTATGAAGCCCGTAAGTTTGGAGTCAGAAGTGCTATAAGTGGTACTCTGGCAAAAAAATATTGTCCTGAAATTATTTTTGTGAGACCCCGTTTTGATCGTTACAAAGAGATTTCTAATAAAATTCATTCCATCTTTCACGAATATACAGATTTGGTAGAACCTCTTTCGCTTGACGAAGCTTATCTTGATGTTACTCAAAATAAAAAAGGAAATCCAAGTGCCAGTTTATTGGCTCAGGAAATTAGATTAAGAATTTTAAATGAAGTGGGCCTTACGGCTTCGGCAGGAATTTCTGTCAATAAGTTTGTTGCAAAAATTGCCAGTGATATCAATAAACCAAACGGACAAAAAACAGTAAATCCGGATGAGATTTTGTCTTTTTTGGAAGAATTACCAATTCGAAAATTTTATGGCGTTGGAAAAGTAACGACGGAAAAAATGTATCAATTGGGAATTTTTACCGGACTTGATCTTAAAGGCAAATCTTTGGAGTTCCTCGAAAAGCATTTTGGAAAATCCGGAGGCTTCTATTATAAAGTAGTGCGCGGCATTCATAACAGCGAAGTAAAGCCCTTTCGAATTACAAAATCTGTGGCGGCAGAACATACTTTTGATGTGAATTTATCTTCGGAAATATTCATGTTAGAACAATTGGAAAAAATTGCCACGTCATTAGAAAAAAGATTAAAAAAGCATAAAATTTCTGGTAAAACGGTTACGCTTAAAATCAAATACAGTGACTTTACACAACAGACACGAAGTAAAACCCTTCCTTATTTTATTTCAGATAAAAGCCTGATTTTAGAAACTGTAGAAGAATTACTGTATCAGGAGCGAATGAAAGATTCTGTAAGATTACTAGGGATATCTCTTAATAACCTAAATACAGAGGAAAAAAAGGCAATTGCTGTTCAGCTTAAGTTTGCCTTTTAATCAAATCAAACTATTGTTAAAAGTATTTAATTATTTCTTTAGAGGAATTTTCTTTCTATATTTATAGAAGAGTAAGTTTATATAATTTTAAAATGAAAAAAGTAAAACCTGATGAAGTCCCATGCCATAATTCGGTGCCAATTATGGCATGGGATTTTCATTATGAGTATCTTAATGAACTGAAAAATATTTTTGATGATTTAAAAAGGGTTAAAGAACTCTCATCGCAATTTTCATGGAATGAAGAAAACCTGGCTATTAAAGATCGAATTCAGGAAGAAGTTGTAGTAGTGACCGATGCAGATCTCAAAATTGTTTTTGCGTCAAGCGGAATAAAGAAAATGACTGGTTATACAGAAAGTGAAATCCTGGGGAAAACACCAAAAATGTTTCAGGGTTCAAAAACCTCAAAAACAGCCTTAAAAGAAATAAGAAAAGCAATTGATTTGCAAGTTCCATTTGAAAAGACAATTCAGAACTATAAGAAAAACGGCAAAACATATAAATGCAAAATCAGTGGCTCTCCGGTTTTTACATTAAAAGGAAAATTGTCGCATTTTATAGCTTTCGAAAGTGAAGATTTAAGCGCCTGAAGTTGAGGTTATGGGTTATAAGTTAAGAGTTATGAGATAAGAGTTATGAGATTCTACGATTTGTAAAAAATAAAAACCGCCTTGTGGCGGTTTTTATTTAGCTATAAACTTTGAGCCTTTGTCTCTCTGAACCTTTGTACCTAGAAAAATAACTTACAAATTCTCAAAGAAATCATTTCCTTTGTCATCAGTAATAATAAAAGCAGGGAAATCTTTTACAGTGATTTTACGAACAGCTTCCATTCCTAATTCTTCAAAATCAACCACTTCTACTTTTAGAATATTATCCTGTGCTAGAATAGCTGCCGGACCACCAATTGAGCCCAGGTAAAATCCGCCATAAGTCTTACAGGCATCTGTAACCTGTTTGGTACGGTTACCTTTGGCGAGCATAATCATACTTCCGCCATGTTTTTGGAATTCATCTACATATACATCCATACGACCTGCAGTTGTAGGACCAAAACTTCCTGAAGCCATTCCTTCCGGAGTTTTTGCAGGCCCTGCATAATAAACAGGGTGATTCTTAAAGTATTCTGGCATCGGTTGACCCGCATCTAATAATTCTTTAATTTTTGCATGCGCAATATCACGGGCTACAATAACAGTTCCGTTAAGTTTCAAACGTGTTTTTATTGGATATTGAGAAAGTTTGGCCAAAATATCTGCCATTGGCTGATCCAGGTCAATTTCTACAGGAGCTTCTAAATGTGGAGCAGTTTCAGGTAAAAATTGTTTTGGATTTACTTCCAGCTGCTCAACAAAAATTCCGTCTTTAGTAATTTTTCCTTTAATATTTCTGTCAGCAGAACAGGAAACTCCCAATCCAACCGGGCAAGAAGCAGCGTGGCGTGGTAAACGAATAACGCGAACGTCATGTGTAAAATATTTTCCGCCAAACTGAGCACCAATTTCACTTTCCTGACATATTTTTTGTACTTTTTGTTCCCATTCTAAATCGCGAAAAGCCTGACCGGCCATATTTCCCGATGTAGGCAGATGATCATAATATCCTGCCGAAGCTTTTTTAACTGCACTTAAGTTGGCTTCTGCCGAAGTTCCTCCAATTACCAAAGCCAAATGGTAAGGCGGGCAAGCCGAAGTTCCCAAATCCTTAATTTTGGCACGAATAAAAGCATCCATAGACTTATCGTTCAATAATGATTTTGTCTGTTGGTATAAATACGTTTTGTTGGCAGATCCACCGCCTTTAGCCATAAATAAAAACTCGTAAGAAATCCCTTTTTTAGCATAAATATCAATTTGTGCCGGAAGATTTGATCCTGAATTCTTTTCTTCAAACATCGAAATCGGTACAATTTGAGAGTAACGTAAATTACGTTTTTGGTACGTATTAAAAATTCCTCTGCTCAGCCATTCTGCATCGTCAGCACCAGTATAAATACTTTCTCCTTTTTTTGCCATTACAATAGCAGTTCCGGTATCCTGACAGCTTGGTAACTGGCCTTCGGCAGCAACAGAAGCGTTTTGTAATAAATTGTAAGCTACAAACCGATCGTTATCTGTGGCTTCTGGATCATCAAGAATTTTTCTTAACTTTTGTAAATGGCTTGTTCTCAGCATAAACGAAACGTCTGTTAATGCTTCTTCGGCTAATAACTCTAATCCCTTCGGATCTACGGTTAGTATTTCTCGTTCGCCAAATTGTTCCACTTTTACAAAATCTGAGGTGATTTTGCGGTATTGTGTCTCATCTTTTAAAATTGGATAAGGATCTTGGTATATAAAATCAATCATTGCTTTGTTTTTTTACAAAGTTAAAAATTATTTATCTTAGAAAGGATTTGAATTAGATGGTTATTATGTTTAATCCTGTTTGTAAAACTCATTAAGACTCATTTTCTTTTCAAAATAAGCTTTGTCTTTTGCTGTAATTAATTGCTTTTTCCAATGATTTCCTTTTAAAGAAAAAGACGTTGAATCTGAATAAGTTAGAATCCCAAAATCCTGTGAATCATCATCTGCCGGCTCAAACGCAACAGTTTTGCAATAAAAGGTTTTAGGATCTTTAGATTCCTCATTCAAAAACTCTGTCCAGATTCCCCAACCGCTGTCAGACATGGATTGCCACTGATGTACGAGTTGTAAATTATTGTTTTTCAGGTAATACAGGTAATTCTCATACGTATACCCGCAAGCAGGATATCCACAATTGATTTTTATAAAAGAGGAATTTTTATCTGACAAATCAGTCAGACCAAATGAACCGCTCCATTCGGAACCTTTTTCATATTGCTTGATAAATACTTTTGAAGAAGTAATTTTGTTTTTATTCTGATAAAAGTCAAGCCTGAATTTTGATGTTATTATACTATCCTTATCTGCTTTTTGTTCTATAAGATTTGCCAGGATATAATTTACTAATTCATTTTTGTCTTCAGAAAGAACAATAGTGTCTGTTTTTAAAGCTTTATCCTCAATTTCTTTTGTATAAAGCGCAACAGCAGGCTTGTGGTCAATATCCGAACTTGAAGGTTGACTTTTTTTCTGTTCTTTTTGGCAGCCGATCAAAAGCATTAAAATGAAACAATGGGTTATTTTCATAATTGATATGAGATCGTAAAATAATTAAAAAAACCATGTAGCCACAAAAATAGCCGTAATCACACAGATTAAATCAACTAAAAGCATTGTACCCAAAGCATAACGGGTGTTTTTAATATTTACAGAACCAAAGTAAACCGCAATAACATAAAAAGTACTTTCTGCACTGCATTGAAAAATACTGCTCAATCTCGCTGTAAGAGAATCTGCTCCAAAGGTATTCATAGAATCTATAAGGAATCCCCTGGATCCCGCAGAACTAAACGGACGCAGCATTGCAACCGGAAGCGCATTTGTAATTTCTTTGCTTACTCCCATATTAGAGAAAACAAAAGCAATACCATCACTGATGATTTCAAATAAACCACTATTTCTGAAAAGAGAGATAGCCACCAGCATTCCTAAAACGTAAGGAAAGATTGTAACTCCGGTTTTAACTCCATTATTTGCACCTACCACAAAGCTTTCAAAAACGGTTGTATTAGCCTCAGTAAATTTTTTCTCATGAATGAAAGAAAAAATCAAAGTAAACGCAATAATCGCGATCAATATTAATGCAGAAAGATTTGAAGTAAAAAGGTTTTTACCGATTAAATCCAAATGGTTTACATACATCAGCAAGCCAATAATTCCGGCAATTAAAACCATTAAGGCAATAACCAGCGAAGCACTTTTGAAGTTGATTTTTTGTTTGATTCCAACAATGAGAAAAGCAGCAATTGTCCCAATAAATGAAGTAATAATACAAGGAAGCATAACATCTGCAGGATTGCTTGCATTGGCAGCAGCCCGATATCCGATGATAGAAGTAGCAATTAATGTTAAACCAGAAGCATGCAGGCACATGAACATAATTTGCGCATCACTTGCCCTATCTTTTTCGGGATTTATTTCTTGTAAACTTTCCATAGCCTTAAGACCAAATGGAGTCGCTGCAGAGTCTAATCCTAAGAAATTAGCAGCGAAGTTTAAAGTCATGTATGAAATAGAAGGATGGTTTTTTGGGATACTTGGAAATACTTTTACAAAAACCGGGCTTAGGGCTTTTGCTAATTTTCCGGAGGCACCAGATATAATTAAAAGCTCCATTAATCCGCAAAAGAAAGCCAGATAAGCAATTAGCGGCAGAATTAAATCAATCAAAGTACTTTTGCAAGTAGGTAGTAAACCATCAGATTTTTGAACTCCGCTGTAAATTTTTACAGTTTTGTTTTTATAAACGTACGTAGTATCAGCATTTAGCGTATCACGATTGATGATCATCGTCTGATCCGGTGCTGTTTTGATACTGTCTTTGATAAAAGCAGGAAGCTGTTCTGCATATTTTTCAGAAACCAGAATCGGATCATCTTTTTTTCCATTCAAAACATAATCCATTGTATAGGTATCGGCAGTAACCAAACTAACAACAATAAAAACAATCGAAGAAATAAAAATAACTAGCCAGAATCTACTTAGTACCATAATTATATTTTTTTGTAAATGTAAATTATTTCAAAATATAATGCACAAAGATTTTAATACTCAAACAAGAAGGTTTTCTATAAAAACGCTCATATTCTGTAAAAATTTATATTATTCAATACTAATTTTAGATTCTAAATACTTTTCAAAAGGTTTGATTGCCTCAAAAAGAATCTTTTTTTTGTGCATTGCGGTTTCATTAAAAAACTGCGTTTCGATTTTGGTATGATCTTTTTTAATGGTTCTTTTCCAGGTTCCAATGACTTTTCCGTTTTCTATAATTATAGGTTTAAAAATACCATTGTTGGTAAAAGCCTTCGATTGATGCTCAATCAAAATAGAAGCCTCACGGGTTTTATACGAAATTAAAATCTCGTCAAACGCCGGAAGAAAATGTACGCTTTCCTGAAAATGTCCCACGTCCGGATTAGTTTTTCCGAGCCAATAATCCTGATTATCAATGGTAATACAGTTTAATTGCAACTTTATTGCGTTAATTGTTGATTTGCAAACTGTGGGCGAAAAACCTGACCACCATGAGAAATCAAGTACTGTTGCAGGTCCGTGGCTTTCAAAATAGCGCAGGGCTAATTTAGCTAATCCTTCTTCTCTCGATAATTTATTTTTTGGTTTAGAAACTCTTTCTTCGAGCAAAGCATATGTAATTTGTTTGCCTTTTCTTTTTCCGTTGCAGACCAAACCATCAAGTTCAGCATTCATCATAATGGCGGCACTTAGAAAATCGCCACTCGAAGTTTTCTTAATATTCAGTTCCTGCATGATTTCATCACGGGTCAGATGATTATTTCCTGCTAATAGCTTTTCGATCGAAACTTTAATCTGTTCAAGCATTTTAGTATCATAACCAAATTTTTTAGCAGCCGAAATTGTCATGGGTTTAACCTGAGGTCCGGAAATATCTAGCATCCAGTAAATGTCTTCTGCAGAAACAAAATGCCAGGTTGGGCGCAAAATATGAGTTCTGATGATTTTTGCCGAATTAATTGCTTCTTCAATTTCTTTTTCAGAGGCATCACAACGTGAACCAATCGCCCATTTTGCCATCGAATAATCCTGCGCCTGCATAGCACCCAAATGATGTACAATTTCCTGAGGCCTATGAAAATTGGTTTCAAGAATTTTCTGAGAAGCCATTCGCATGAGAGCTATTTCTGAATGTTTCATTAGTTAATCTTTATGGTTATAAGACTATTAAATTAAAAAACTTTGTACCTCTACACCTCTGTCGCTTTGTACCTCAAGAAAAAACTATACATGAATAATTTCATCATCGATCAATAAATCTTCACGGCGTAACCGCAGAAAAATCTGGGCTACGGCAATCGTATCTTTTTCGCAGTATGTTACAATACGGTCAATGTCTTTTTCTACATAAAAAACATGTGCAACCTGACTTCCGTTAATATCGCCTTTTGGCGATGGTACACCTAGAATCTTTGTTAATAGTTTTAAAGAAGTAAAATGTTTGTAGTCACCAAACTTCCATAATTCGAGAGTATCCAAATGTGGAATCTCCCAGGGTTTTTTTCCAAATAAATTTAATTTGTCCGGAATAGCAATTTGATTGATAATCATTCTGCGAGCCAAAAACGGAATATCGAATTCCTTTGCATTATGTCCGCACAAAACATGCTGAGGCTGATTAAAATGATTGTTCAGCAAATTATTAAAGTCTTTTAAAATCTTCACTTCATCGCCAAAGAACGATGTTACACGAAAATTTCGGATATCACTTCTTATTGTAAAATACCCAACCGAAATACAGATGATCTTTCCAAACTCTGCCCAGATTCCCGCGCGGTCATAAAATTCTTCGGGTGTAAAATCATCTTTTCGCTGATATTGTGTTTTAAGATCCCAAAGCGATTGCATTTCTGCGTCAAGCAAATTAAAATTCTCTTCTTCGGGGACAGTTTCTATGTCAAGAAACAAAATGTTGTTGAGGTTTATTTTTTCGATCATATTTTTTTTGCCACGAATTTCCACTAATTGTTTGTGGGCTAAATTTACGCAAAATGTATTTTTATCGGCCACGAATTTTAGAAAACGAAAGAATTTTCTCTATTTTTTTTGAATTAAGAATGGAACAAAAATTAGTGGCGGGTATTTTTAGAATAAACTTTGCTGTTTTATTGGGTTTTCATGTTCCAAAAGCCATTTTTTGCGCCATATTTCTCCGGCATAACCGATAAGTGAGCCGTTTGTACCAATTACACGATGACATGGAACAACTATCCAAAGTGGATTTTTACCATTTGCAGATGCTACAGCCCGAATTGCTTTAATGTCGCCGAGCTTTTTAGTCTGATCCATATAACTTACCGTTTTTCCGTATGGAATTTCCAATAATGATTTCCAGACTTTTTGTTGAAATTCTGTTCCCTTGGGATTTAATTTTAAAGTAAAGTCAGTTCTTTTTCCTTCGAAGTATTCATTTAGCTGCAAAACTGCTTCCTGAAGCACTTCCGGAACAGCAGGAGAAATTTCTCCTTCTTTCATTACCGATATAACCGAAATGCCATCTTCATCACCAGTTATTGTAGTGATTCCGAGGGGAGAATTTATGTAAACTGTTTCCATAGATTTACCGTAAGGGTGTACGCAAAGTTCGCAAATTTTTCTTAAAGCATATAAGTTATTTAAGTTCTGCGGGTTATTATTAAACCAATTACTTTAGATAGTTCAATAATTTTGAAGTTGAAATTTATAATTTAAAACAGCTTCAACTTTTTCACTTGAAATAATCTTTTTAATATTTGATTTTTCAGAACTGAATTTTGGTAATTCTAAGTTTAGATCAAGTGCCTTTTGTGTATAATATACTTCGCGTGTTGGATGAAATGGCGCTACAGCATTATAAATTTCATTCCATTTTGACTGGTTAATAATTTCCAGAATCACTCCGATACAATCATTTTGATGAATTAAGTTAACAGGTGCATCCGGATTTTCTAGATTTTCTTTTCCAGACAAATGCTTAATCGGCTGACGATCTTCACCGATTAATCCTCCGAAACGAATAACAGTAGTGTTGAAATCGGAATTGTTTTGCAAAATTGTTTCTGCTAAAACAAGTTGTTTGCCGCTTTCTGTGTCTGGGTTTGGATTTGTTTTTTCTGTAATTAATCCGTTTTCATTTCCATAAACAGAGGTTGAACTTACAAAAAGTACTTTTTTGATACTGGACTTTTCTATAATGGGAATCAAATTGGTAATTTTTTCGACAAAAACTTTCTTTTCGGTAACAGGATTATTTCCACGCAACTTAGGCGGAATATCTATTATAAGAATATCGCTTTCTGCTAAGAAATCATTTATAGTTTCAGAAACACTTTCGCTTTCAAGCGTAACCAAAAATGGATTTATTTTAAAACTTTCCAAAATTGAAAGTTTGTTTTCTGATGTTGTTGAACCTTTTACCGAATTTCCTTTTTCGATCAATTTCTTAGCTAAAGGCAAGCCTAGCCAGCCACATCCAAGTATACTAATTTTTTTCATTTCATTTTTTAAGGTTCAAAAAGCCGGAAACACAAGATTGAGAGATTAAATCTTTACAAAGTTAGCGTAAATCGAACTTTATCTTTGCCCTTTGCGCCAATTCTGTGGTAAAATTTTATAGCTCTTTCGTTGAATTGAGGAGTTTGCCATTGAATATTTACACAGTCTTTTTTTATTGCAATTTGTTTTAATTCCTCAATTAAAATTTCTCCAATTCCAAAACTTCTTACTTCTTCTTCCAAAAACAGGCAATCCATGTGCATAAAACCAGCCGCATCCCAGGTCGAGTAGTCAAAAGTATAAGAAACATATCCAACAATTGTTTCATTTGCAGCAACAACCAGACAATGTAATTTTGGATTTTCCTCAAACAATGCTTTTTTTAGTCTTTTTTCTTTCCCTTCCGGAGAAAAATCGGCTTTTTCGTATTCAGCATGCTTTTGGCATAAAATAACCAATTTTGACAAGTCTGACGGCTCACAATTTCTTATTGAATATTCCATTGAAGATTGATTTCGGTTTGTAAAAAGGTAATAAAATGATGAAAATAATTTGGGTAAAGCTGATTTTCCCGAACGGCAATAAAATGTTTTCGTTTCAAACCGTTTTTACCAATCTTAATTGCTTTTACAGGACTGGTTTTTAAATGTGGGAGCAAAGCCCATTTTGCCATCGACATGACACCCATATCGGCTTTGACCATTTCAAGAGAAGCTTCGGTTAATGGCATGGGCGTTATTTTTTTTGGAGTTACTTTGGCAGGCGCTAAAACAAACTGGTGAATGGTAACTGTTTCCATCGGAAGTGAGTGAATCAGTAAATGTTCATTGATAAAATCCTCTGCAACAACGTATTTTTTATCTGCCCAGGAATGATTTTCAGAAACAACCATAACGACTTCATCCTGAAAAAGTTCCGTATACCTAATATTGCTGTCTTTTATCTGGTCGCTTACAATGGCAATGTCGATTACATTTTCTAATAATTTTTGTAAAGGAATATGAGTAGCTTCTGCCACAATTTTTAATTCAACATTGGGGTACAAAAGATGGAATTGCTTTAAAACTGAAGGGAGCCAATGATAACTTGAAAAACATTCGGTACTAATTCTGATTTCACCATATTCACCAAAAACCATTTGTTTGATCTGCGTTTCGGTTTCAGAAAGTTTCTCCAAGATCTCGTTGGCGGTTTCGTAGATTTTTACTCCGGCCTGTGTTAAGACCAACTTTTTGTTCATTCGCAGGAAAATAGCTGTTCCCAATTGATATTCAGCTTCTTTGAGCTGATGACTCAAAGCCGATTGTGTCAAATGAAGTTTGTCTATTGCTTTGGTAATGCTTCCTTCTTCGACAATAGCTTTTATCAATCGTAAATGTCGTATTTCCATTTTTAGATAATTAATATACAAAGGAACAAAATTTTATATTGCTTTTTCTATGAAAAAAAGTAATGAAATTGATGAATTCTTTTCGTTTTTATCACGCTAATAGTTCTGCTACTTTTGAAAAAGTAAAATAATAAAATCTTAATTAAATGGAAGCACAAATTAAACATTATGAAAATAAATTAGCATTTGAAATGGATCCTTCTGATTTGTTTGATGCCTTAAACAATGGGGAGAAAGTAGTAGTTATAGATGCCAGAAAAGCATTTGGTTTTGAAGCAGAGCATATTCCAACAGCAATTAATATTCCGCATCGTGAAATGACTGCTGAAAATATCCAACATTTGGATAGAGACATTTTCTACGTTACCTATTGTGACGGAATTGGCTGCAACGCTTCTACAAAAGGCGCGCTGAATATGGCAAAACTAGGTTTTAAAGTAAAAGAATTAATTGGCGGCATAGAGTGGTGGAAGTTTGATGGTTATGCCACCGAAGGCACAGATGGTGTTAAGGCAGGATTAAAAATAGAATGTGCCTGTTAATGAAAAATGGCAAACTTTTAATTAGAAAGTTTGCCATTTTTTATGTGTAGTGTTATTATTCAGGTTGAACAGTTGGTTTCAAGCTGTCTTTGACAATCACTGCACTGTCTTTTACCGGTGCCGCTTCAATGGTTGTTTTGAGAGGTGCGCTATATCTCTTTATTTTCTGTTGAATCAAAACAGCATCATTCAAAACAAAAGGTGTAGGCATCATCCATTCACTTCTTGGTTTAATTTTAAACAGCGGATTTGTCATTAAATCAAAAGAACTTTCAATAAGGTCCATATCAAAAACAGATGATTTATTGATATAGAAATCTAAAACAAGAGGTTCATTACCAACTACATAATAACATAATATTTTTATATCATCACGTTCTAAACGATTTGATTTTTGTCCCGAAGTTTCCACTCCGTTAGCCTTAAAGTTGTAAAACGTCATTTTTGGATTAGCAAAAATATCGTAACGGTTCACTTTTCGGTTTGGTGTGATTTTTATTTTTAAATATCTATTGTTGCCTACAACACTGTCTTTTATAAAAGTTATAGTTGGTTTTGGAACATCAACTTTGGGAGCACTGGCACTGTAGCTAAAAGTTGAATTGTATTTGCTCGCAATTGGAAGTCCGTTTAGGCCAACTGCTTTTTGGTTCATTTGACCCAGATAAGATTTGGTCCAGTCATCAAGGTTTGTATCATAAGTTGTCCAGACTGCCGAATCGTTATCGGCATTATAAACATACAATAAACTGTTAGATTTAGCTTTGCCTTGTTCGTAACCAGAATGAATACCCGCATACACAAAAAAGCCAATTGAAATAACAAAGAACAGCATCGTCCAGACTCCTTTTTTAGAAAAGGCGCCAAATACCGGGAGCAATAACCCGAAAAGCAAAACAGTAAGAACTGCGCTTCCAAAAAGTATTTTTAAACCTAAACCAACCGGGAACATTACAATAAATGGTGCAACAATTGCCAAAGCAGGAATGCTGAATAGTAAATTAAGTCCTAAACTGTAATGCTGAGTGATGACGAAAATTCCAAAAAGGAATATCCCGAAGTAAACCGGAATGATTAAAAACCCTGCTCCGGTCAGGCTATTTGCCAAATAGGCATTAATAATTATCCAAAGTAACAAAGGGGCTACGAAATGATTCATCGTAATTTTTCCTTCTGAAAAGTGGTGATAAAAAGCAAAACAAATCGCAATGCTTAATGTTACAAAAGCTCCAATGTAGGCATGCCCGTTATAAGTGAATCCGTTCAAAAAATCAGCATATTGCGGATATATTTCCCCAATAATTTTCCATCCTAAAAAGGTAACCAGCCCTGCTATTATAATTGAGCCCAAAAACGGAACAAGTCCTCTGAAAATTTCTCTAAAGCTGATTACGCGTTTTACTTTTCCGATGAAAATAAAAACGATTAATAATCCCAGGGCAACAAATGTCATTGGTGCAACCCATTCAAAAGGATAACTTATAAAATATCCAAATGGAGCATTAAAATATACATTGTCTTTTGTACTTGCTGTTGAATTTAAATCAATATTCGAGAAATATTTCATTAAAGGCATTAGGTAAGTTCCCTGATGTGTAAGTGTAGTTTTGTTTAAATGCTGAATATCATCTTGTTGAGTGTGATAATTAAAGTGCCCGTCGATAAAAGCAAAATTAAACCCCTGAATATTTCCCTGTTCCCTGAAAACAGTTAGATCAGTATCATTAGGGAGCATTTTGTAAATACTGTACATCAATGAATTTGAAACCGGAAACTTAGTTTTTGCGTTTGCAAATTCCTTTACAAGAGCTTCATTTCCTTTGTTGGTTTCCATAAGCATATAACTCGGTCCTGAAGAACCTCTGGCCTCAAAATTTAAAACCAAACCAACATCTTTAGCCCACGGATGTTTATTTACAAACAAAGCCGCACCGTTTAATCCTAATTCTTCGGCATCAGAAAAGAGAATAATAATGTCATTTTTGTGAGGTTGTTTTGAATATAAAAAAGCACGGACACCTTCAAGAATGGTGGCAACTCCGGAAGCATCATCACTTGCTCCTTTAGAAAATGAGTGTGGGGCACTATCATAATGGGAAAGAAGCAAAAGTGCTTTTGAGTTATCAGATCCTTTTATCCGCGCAAGAATGTTTTTTGATTTTACCAATAAACCCTTGTCATTGAGTGTAAAACCTTCTTGAACAGAAGTTTCTAAACCAATACGGTTAAGCTCAAGTTTAAGATAATTGGCAACCAGTTCATGATTTGTCGAACCTACAAAATGGGGCTTTTGTGATATGATTCTGACTTGGTTAAATGCTCTCTCTGTCGAAAATTCTGCCAGTGCTTCCTCATTTTTAGAAACCCACTGAGGCATCATTGTTGCGTATATTATACCCAAAATGGCAATAACGCATAGAAAAGCTAGTATTGAAGTAGGATTTTTTTTCATAGCCGAAATATACTAAATTTCTTTTTTCACAAGCATAAAATAATCATTGTCCAAAGACCGGTATCCCTGGTCGTAAAGGAAATAATAAGTGTTGCCTGTTTTGGTCTGCAAAATATTAGTAAAAAAATCAAAATCAAAGCCTTTATTGACCATTTTTTCTCTTGTTGCCTTTGCTTTTCCTTCTGTATTCAGCTCAGATAAAATACGGTAATTTTTGCGTAATTTATTGTTTACATTTCGCATGAAATTATTGCTGTCCTTATTTATTTTGTTATTGTACGCGTTTCTGCAGCTGTCCGAACAGAACTTTTTATCTTCCCGGCCTACAATTTTTTCTGCACACTCAAGGCATGTTTTCATTTCTCGATTTTTTTAACTTCGTACAAATCATTTCTTCTGTCTTTGAGAATACGCACGCTTCCGTGCTCGTGAAGATGTTTAAGTAAATTCAAATCCACATCAACAATCAGAGTCATTTCAGTATTTGGAGTTGCTTCTGCTTTTATACCGTTACTCGGGAAAGCAAAATCAGATGGTGTAAAAACAGAAGCCTGTGCGTATTGAATGTCCATGTTATTCACTTTTGGCAAATTGCCCACACAACCCGCAATAGCAACATAACATTCATTTTCTATAGCTCTTGCCTGAGAACAATGTTTTACACGGGTATACGCATTTTGGGTGTCTGTCAAAAATGGAACAAAGAGAATGTTCATGCCTTCGTTTGCCATAATTCGTGAAAGTTCCGGGAATTCGACATCATAACAAATCAGAATTCCGATTTTGCCACAATCAGTATCAAAGGTCTTAAATTCAGAGCCACCTTTCATTCCCCAATGTTGGACCTCGTTGGGAGTTACATGTATTTTGGTATACATTTCAGAAGTTCCGTCTCTTTTGCATAAAAAACCAACATTGTATAGATGATTGTTTTCCAAATAAGGCATACTTCCGGTAATGATGTTGATATTGTAGGAAATAGCAAATTCCTGAAAGCGTTTTCTGATTGGGTCAGAATAGCGGGCAAGTTCTCTAATGGCTTCAGCTTCTGATAAATGGTTATAATCTGCCATTAGAGGAGCTATAAAAAGTTCCGGAAACAAGGCAAAGTCACTTCCATAACCAGAAACCACATCAATAAAAAATTCAGCTTGTTCAAACAGCGCTTCAATATTATTTAGCTGGCGCATCTGCCATTGGATTAATCCTAAGCGTATGACACTTTTTTGATTAATAAGTGACGGGCTGTCATCATAATACACATTGTTCCATTCTAATAGAACAGCAAATTCCTTAGATTCTTCATCGCCTTCCAAATAATTTTTGATGATTCGTAAAACGTGAAAATCGTTACTTAACTGAAAGGAAAGCACCGGATCATGTAATTCTTTATGTTTTACTTTATCAATATAAGTTCTTGGGGTAATTCTTTTAGCATGTTGCGCATAATTCGGAATTCTTCCTGCAAAGACTATCGCTTTGAGATTCAATTGCTCGCAAAGTTCTTTTCTGGCATCGTATAAACGGCGTCCGAGACGCAAACCTCGATAGTGAGGATGAATGAATACATCTATGCCATATAAAATTTCTCCGTTTGGATTGTGGGTTGAAAAAGTATAATTTCCAACGACCTGATTATAATTATGTTTTTTATCGACAAATTTCTCATCGACAATTAAGGACAATGCAGATCCTACTACGATTCCGTCAACCAATATCACAAACTGCCCTTCCGGAAATATAGAAAGCAATTTTTTGATGTCATTAGATCTCCAGTAAGAGTTGGCCATTTCGGGATATGATTCGACCATTGAGTTTTTTAACTGCTTGTAATCGTCAAATTCCAGATTACGTAATTCGACTTTATTGATTTGTGCCTGCATATATTTGTAAGATTTATCTCAAATATACGAAAAAGATTTCCCATTTACAAACGCTTACAAGTAATTACAATCGAAAGTAAATAGTTTGTAACCGCATATTTTTAGATTACTCCCGCATCTTTGCCCAGTCGAATTTGATAAACGAATTCATTTATTAAACATTTAAATAATATATGCCATGAATGCAATGAAAAACAGAGTACAATTAATCGGAAATGTAGGTAACGAACCAGAAATTAAAACCTTAGACAACGGAAGAAAGCTGGCCCATATAACTATCGCTACAAACGAAAAATATACCAATGATAAAGGAGAAAAAGTGGAGCAAACAGAATGGCACCGTGTTACAGCCTGGGGAAAAACGGCTGAGATTATTGAAAAATACGTTGTAAAAGGGAAGGAAGTTGCTATAGATGGAAAGCTAACACACAGGAGTTACGATGACAAAAACGGAGAAAAGAGATTTATTACAGAAGTTGTTGTAAATGAAATTTTGCTGCTAAAGTAAATAAAGGTTTCATTTGACTAGTAAATCCGACAGATTTTTAAACCTGTCGGATTTTTGTATTTTGGTAACTTACTGTTTACAAGATCGAAGCACCATTAATATCAGTAGTAAGTACTTCACTCATATAATCAAAAAAGGGCCTCATGTCATTAAATGCATTTAAGGCTTGTTCCAAAAAGAGCGGACTCAATACTTCATCATCTGTAAATTTTTTAATGACTAAAAATTGTTTGAAACGAAGTAAATCAATCGAAGGATGATTTGCATCAAAACCCTTTGGAGCTGTTTTGAGCTGTTCGCCCTGCAAAATTCCAAAGCTGGTGACAAAAGATTTTGAGTTCAATATTTTTTTAAAAGTTTCAGGATCATGAGCAAATTCTGCCCTTATTCGTTTTAAATCTGCTGAATTTGGTCCCCAAAACCCGCCGGCAAAAAAACTATTTCCTTTTTCCAGATGAAAATAATAACCGCCTCGTCTTGCAGCTGTTGCGCGGGTGTAGCTACCTCCCCAAAAAGTCTTAAAAGGGGTTTTATCTTTTGAAAAACGAATGTCCCGATAAATACGATAAACACTTTTTTTTCCTGTAGACGTTTCCAGAACATCCGTTTTTGACAATTCCTGAAGCAAGGCTCCGGCAAAAGTTTCAATATGATTTAATTCAACCAGATATTTTGACTTATTTTCTTCAAACCAGATCTTGTTATTATTTTCTTTAAGTTTGGATAAAAACTCAAGGCTGGATTTAGGTATAATGGGGTATTTCATAAATTTTTAATTGTAAAAGCTGGATTTTAAATAAAAACCCACCTGATTTCTCGGTGGGTTTTCTATATGGATATTAAGCCGTTTTTTTGAATAAATCAAACATAGGACAGCGTGAGCAGCGCTTTTTTTCGCTTTTCTTATATTTCTCACAGCAGGAAGATTTACAGTTTTCAATCTTCTTAATTTTATCAAGGATTTCCTTTTTTTTCTTTTTATCCTTTTTTTTGTCTTTGTCCTTAACTTTATCTTTCTTGCTCACAGTTGATCTCAATTATAAAACTGAGACAAATATAAAACGAATAAAGTTATTTTTATGTATTCTAAATAAACTTTAACTATTTTTATTTTGGATTAATAGCAATAGAACTTGTAACAGTTAATTGCTGAATATCACGATCAAACAAGTAAAGTCCACCTTTATCTTCACCAATCAGGTTAATTTTATCCAGGATAGATTTTGCTGTTGCCTCTTCTTCGATTTGTTCTGATACATACCACTGTAAGAAATTATGTGTAGCATAATCTTTTTCAGAAAAAGTGATATGTACTAGTTCATTGATAGATTCTGATACAAAAATTTCATGCTTATAAAGTTCTTCAAACATTTCTTTGAATGTAGAATAAGTAATTCTAGGAGCTTTAAGATCTGTAATTTGTGCATGTCCGCCGCGCTCGTTTACATACTTTACTAATTTAAGCATGTGCGCACGTTCTTCGTCTGACTGTGTGTACATAAATTGAGCGATTCCTTCCAATCCGTGTACTTCTGCCCAACAAGCCATTGATAAATAAGTCTGTGAAGACTCAGCTTCAATTCTGATTTGCTTGTTTAATGCTGCTTCTATATTTTTTGATAACATAATCTTGAGTTTTTTGTAAAGTTAAAAAAAATTAAGGAATTAGGACTTCAGTTATCTGCGTTTATAAACAATTCAGATTCAGACTAAATACAATGAAAATGGCCAAAATGTGTTTTTCGTTAGAAAAATCACATGGTTTTTGAAAACAAAAAAGCCCTGAAAGAAATTCCTTCAGGGCAATTTTCATTAAAAAACTGTAAACTATTTTACTCTAAAAGTAACTCTGCGAGCTAATCTTCTAGCTTCTTCAGAATCTTTTGCGATAGATGTATCAGCTCCCTCAGCCACAACATTTATTCTTGAAGATGCAATACCAGCTTTTTCTAAGATGGTTTTTACATTGTTTGCTCTTGCAAGAGATAATTTTTGATTGTATTCTGATTTACCAACCTGATCAGCATATCCTAATAAATCAACAGATGCAGATGGATTGTTTTTTAAGTAAGTTAAAACAACATCTAAAGCTGCAGTTGATGTTTCAGCAGGAGTTGACTTGTTGAAGTCAAAATAAACGCTGAAATACTTGTCGTTGATCATGTTTTTAACTAGATCTTTTTCAGCTTGCGCAGGAGCAGCAACTTGTTTTTCTATAACAGCTGGTTTTCTGTCACCTATTGTTTTAATCTGATTTTCAAGATCGGCAATTTTGTTGTCATATGCTGCAAGATCAACATTCTCAGAAATTACAGTCCAGTCAGCATGTTTAATGTTTTTACCTAAATAAACATTTAATCCAACAGTACCATTAAAAATTAATCCAGAGTAACCTCTGTTTTGAGGTAGGTAAGCTCCGTCAAAACTGCGATCCTGAGATGCATTAAAGATTGTAGAGAAATCTCCAGTTAAAGCAAGTCTGTTTGATAATTTTATTTGTCCGGTTACACCAGCAATAAAGTTACCCATTTCGTCTGCTCCTCTAAAATTGTCATTTCTTAATTGAGAGTAACCAAAACCAGCATGTCCTAATAATCCAATAGTATTAGTCCATGTTTCAAAATTCATGATACGCCCTAAGTTAGCAACAGCTTGTAAATCTACTCTGTAGTATTTTGAATCAAAATCTAAAGAGTTGTTTTTGCTGGTTAAACTGTTATAACCAAAATCAGCTTTTAAACCGAATTTGTTATTGAACATGTAACGAACTCCCAAATCGCCAACCCACGGACTAGGAGTACTTGTAAAGTAACCGTCTGAAAATGGTTTTTGAGGTTTGTTTACACCAGCAGCAAATTCTATAGACCATTTATTAAAACTGTCAGAAGCTGTTTTCTCGCTTTGTGCATTTACGTTTGCAAATGCAAGTGAAAACATTAATAAACTTGCGAATTTTTTCATTTTTTTTAAAATTTAAATTTTCGCAAACCAACAATTAATTGAAGGCTTTTTCTTCCATTTTAAGCCATAAAAATAACAGAATAAGCCAAAGGAGTTAAGATAAATACTACAAAATAAATAAGTGTTTAAAAATGAACAGCTTAACTAAAGGAGCAATCTTTTAATCTCTTTAAGAAATTAATCATATCCGTCAGTAAACTTGCGCATCGTGTATTGTTTTGTCTTTGTATCGAAATATCCTAAGATGAAATGATCTTTAAATTTCATTATATTTTCCAGAGAAACTTCTTTATGGCTGTCCATGAATAAATAAATTTTATCTAAAGCAAGCGGCTGCTGTTCTTCTGTAGTAAACTCTAATGCTTTGTTCCAGATTGTTTCAAAAAAAATGCTTTTTGTCATTATGATTGGATAAAATCCATCAAAGCTCTGATCTATTTGTTGCTGTCCTCCAATGGTAATAAAAAGATTCTTTTTGCTTTTAAAAACGGACACGCCAATATCTGAAGAGGATAACTGTTGCAGAAATTTAGCTGTGTTTTTTAATTCTGTAGGTTTAAAATTATCTCTTTGAATTAATAAGGGTGAATTTTTAAAACGAATAGTGTCGTTTTTTGAAACCGTAATGCTTTTCATCACGGTTTCAGAATCGAGTTTTTTTACATCCAGCAAAAGTTCATCTGCATTTGTATTAACCTGAAAGAGTTTGTTTTCATGATAGTAAGAGTTAGAAGATTTGCTCACTTTTTTACTAATCGGCTGTAAAAAATTTTGCTCTTTTATTTGAAGATTGCTAAGGTTTATGTCAAACAATTGTGTTTTTTTTAAGCTGTGATCCAAAGTCAAAATTAACCGGTTGCTTAACAGGTACAATTTAGTTTTGCCAACGACTTTCAATAAAGGGTTATATTCACCGGGTTCCATTTTCTCAATAGGATAATCCTTAAGAATCTGGTTAAAAGACTTTGGCTGTGTTTTTATGTCCTGAAACTTAAAAGGAGTAAAATCAAGTATTTTTTCCTCAACAATTCCGTTTTTAAAGACGTAAAGAATAAGCGCAGGTGCAGATTTGTGTTGTGTGAGCAAATTAAAAGTATTGTCTTTTTGAAATGAAGTCACAATAAGCTCACTGGAAACAGCATATTCAAATTTTAAAGCTTTTGATGTTTTGGTTTCAAAATAATATTTGACAATTATAATATCTTTTGATATTTCTGAATACCAATATAATGTCGGATTTCCGTCTTCGCTAAAACTATATCCCATCAGTGATCTGTTTTTATATTCTACCTGACCGGTAAACTGATCTGTGAGGAATAAGGCACTATTGTATTTTAAGATGGTGAAATTTTCCTGAGATGCTATAAAAGCAATAACTTCATGGGTTACCGTGTTTTCAAAATTTAAAATCTGATCAGACTCTTTTGGGTTTTTAATGTCTAAAGGATAACTAGTAACTATTGTCTGACCCAAGAGGACAGAATTGTAAATTACGGCTAAAAACAGAAATATTTTCCTCATATTTTTAAAGAATAAATCAATCAAAATCAACGTCCAAATTCTATTATGAATTCATCAGCTCCTGAAAGTAATCTACAAACTGGCCTAAATGTAAGCCATCCATCAGGCCGTGGTGTACAAAAACAGCCATCGAAATAGTCCTTTTTCCAGTTTCACTTGTAATCATTTTGCCAAATGAAATTTTCGGACAGCTGTCCGGATAAGTAAAACTTCTTGCGTGTGAAAGGGATGTAAAATTTAACCACGGAATTGCAGAAAAGTGAATAACATTATCATCATTAAATTCTCTTGTAAAAAGCCCGGTAGTATTCTGAATACGTTCAATTTCTGCCGAAGCATTTTGTTCAAAAACCTTCAAATCCGGATCGTATTCAATCAATGAAAATCCAAAAGTGCCATCTTCCCGCCCAATAGTTGCCGAAGCATCGACACGATTATTGATGTAAATTTTATCTTCTGAAATTCTGTACTTAAAATTTTCAATCGTATTTACAGCAACCAACGTTTTATGCAAATAATAGATAAAAAAAGAAACATTCAGGCTTTTTGCTGTTTGATATGCTTTTGTACAATCAATTTCTACTGTTGCTCCAAAAAAAGGCTCTTCCATTTGTCTGAAATGAGCAAAATGTTCTTTTCTGTTCCAATTTTCTAAATCTAAGAGTGTTTTCATTATGTTAAATTATGGATCACTTCGGTGATTTTTTCAAATGAACTAAAATGTTCATGTTCTACTTTATGACTAATTTTTTCGTGTTCCCATGTAGTGTGAAATGGAATGTGAACAGCGTAACCTCCAATTCCTAAAACGGGTAACACATCTGATTTTAACGAATTTCCAATCATTAGAAATTCATCAGGCTGAATGTCCAGACGACCAATAAGTTTTTGATAATCAATTTCCTGTTTGTCTGACATAACTTCGATATGATGAAAATAATGACCCAAACCTGAACGATGCAGTTTGCTGTGCTGATCTTTTAAATCACCTTTTGTGGCAACGACCAATTTGTATTTTCCGTGCAAAGACTGAAGTGTTTCTTCGATTCCGTCAAGAAGTTCGATTGGTTTTTCAAGTAATTCTTTTCCATACTGAATAATTTTTTCAATTACTTCAACCGGAATTGTATTATTTGAAATATTCATGGCAGCTTCAATCATAGAAAGAATATATCCTTTGATTCCGTAGCCATAAAGCGGTAAATTTTCGATTTCTATTTTGAATAATTCCTGGGAAATACCCTGATGCGAAAGATAATCTTCCATCAAGGCACAGAATTTATGCTCAGTTTCCTGAAAATAAGGTTCGTTTACAAATAAGGTATCATCTGCATCAAATGCAATTACTTTAAGATTTGGAATTTTGCTTTTATGTAACATAATATTTTTATTTCAAGTTTGAGGTTTTTGCCACGAATTTCACGAATCTTCACTAATTTTTAAAGATAAGATTATTTATTTTAAAATAAATCTCCCCAATCTGCTCAATCTGCGTTAGAATATTTGCCACGATTTTCAAGAATTATTTATGTAATTGACGAGCCAAAATTTTATTTAGAAAACAGTTGCTTTAGAGAAATCGTCTTATCATAAAAAGTAATTCTGATTCCGAAAAGTAAAATGATGCCGCCAAAAACCATTTGTAAAGTTATTCGTTCTTCTAAAAACAACCAAGCTAATATTGAAGTAATTACAGCCTGACTTAATAAACTTAACGAAACTCTGGTGGCGCGCATGTGCTGCGTAGCGTAACTAATCGAGAGCCAGGCACACAATTGACAAATTACAGCCTGAAGCAACAGCACAAACCAACCGGTATTTGAGAATCCGGCAAATGGTTCGTTTAGCAAATAGCAAAGTATTCCCAGATAAATACTTGAAGCCAGTAAACTAATTGTCATAAACGACAAAACATCAACCTGAGATAAAACATTTTTGCTGACCAGAAGATATATTGAATACAGAATTCCTGATAAAACTGCAAAGAGAAAAGCCTGATTGAAATTTAATTCGATAAAAAAACCGAAACCTACCAATGTTACCATACCCAATAATGCCACAAGAGTTCCAATCCAAAAATTAATTGCCGGTTTTGATTTAAAAAATAAAAATGAGCCAATTCCAACCCAGAGCGGTGACAAATTCGTCAACAACGAAGCCTGAGTCGCACTTGATTCCTGAATGGCGATATTCCAAACTGCAACATCAGATGAAAATAAAACACCACAAAGCATAGCCAAAAGCAAGAATTTTGTTTTTGGGAGTTTGAAGTTTTTTGTCAAAATTACATATGGTAAAAGTAATATGAAAGCAAAAAACATTCGATAAAAAGCAGAAATTAATCCTGGGGCAAGTTTCAGTTTAACCAATATAGGGAAGATAGAAATACAAAGTATTCCGCATATTAAGGCTAGTCTTGGTTTGGTGAGTTTCATATTCTGCAAATATCTTGCTTTTTCCTTTATTTAAAAAGGAATATAAACACAGGGCAGCATCAAAATGTGTGGTTAAGTATGATAAGTAGTGTATTCTACTAATATTATGCATAAACATTGAACTTAATCTGCAAATCGTCTAATCACATATTCCTTTATTTTATTATCATAATATCCTAAGTAATAGTAGTTCTGCATTTTAAATAAAGTTTGTGACGAGACATCTGTATAAGTATCAAAAAATGTTCTGATTTTGTCAAATGCTAAAGGTTGCAGTTCAGATTTTACATGATTATTATCCTTGTCAAAAAGACAATCTATTTTTACCACTTTTCGATTAGAGTAGGAGTTAAAATTACTCAAAGTCGAATTATAATAACCCATTATACCACCCGCGGCAGCACTAAGTCCTACACCAATAAGTCCGCCGCCCAAATACATTGGAGTTGTTCCTTGTTTAATTTCAGAAGCGCTTCCGAGAGTAACCAAAGTATTTTCTCCAATATGATAGCACGAAATGCCCGGGCTTAATTTGCTTATTTTTCGAATGAATTGTGAACTGGTTTCTAAAACCCGTGTTCCGCCAAAATCACTGCCTACTACACTAATTTCAGAGTTTTTAAAATCAATAGGAGTATTTGCCGTGACATTGAATTCTTTTAATACATTTCCGTCAAGGTCTTTTATTGTAAAATAAAATTGATCAGGAGAGGTTTTTATCTGATAAAGGTTATTATCCATAATAAAAGAATTAGAATTCAAACTGGCACGTAGAACACCCCCCATGATAAGAGGTTTTTGAATCACTTTTTCTGTTAGAGCATAAGTTTTTAGATCGATTGTATAGATTTGAGTAAAATCTACATTTGAATCCAATGTTATTATTAATTGATTTTCATTAAAATAACTCTTCCTTTTTTTGGCTCCATCTGTTATAGATGTTGGATTTTCGGTAGTAATATTTTGAAGTGAAAATGAATTTTCAAAAGGAAGTAAACTTTCTTCAAAAATACCATAAAGATCTGTTTTGGTATTATCACGTTTGTAAAATCGATAATTGCTAAAATCAATAGTTTTTGTTTCGTGATCGCCATCCTGATCAAAAACATGAAGCTTAAGAATGTTACTTTGTTTTACAATACTTAAAATATAAAATCTGTTTTTTGAACTAAAATTTTGTAATATTTCTTCATTATTAGCAAACAATGTAGTTTGTTCAGTCGTTACTTTTCGGGTTTTAAAATCAAACAATTGTGCAAAAATCAGGTTACGATCTTTTGATGACCAAAATAACCTAACATTTGAATTATTGGTATTGTAACCAATTATATCTGTAAATTTTTTTCGATCTGGTCTTTCTGCAGAAATACTGTCTGTAATTTGCAATAAATCGTTTAATAGAAATGATTTAACTTTTATTTTGTCACTAATAAATAAGGTAACCTCTTTTTTGTCATTGTCAACGATTTGAAAAACATCACGATTGTTTTTTAATATAACAGGAGTAGAGTGAACCACTTCTTGAGAAAAAGAAGTTAAATAAGTCAAAAACAGGGAAGTAAGGAGTGTTTTTTTTAACATTGCTAAAGCACTTAAATTTTGGCGAATATCTTGTTTTTTTCTTAGACAAAAAAGAAAATTTATTCCTGCTTAATTTTAGTACTTTAAAATCTGCCTAATGACACAACTGCAGATTTTAATTTTTGATTCGTATTCCTGCAAGGTTTTTTAATCCTTGTAGGTATGCCAATATATATTAAAACCTACAAGGTTTAAAAAAAACCTTGCAGGAATTATAATATTATACATTCATGATTCTCTTGCAGGCATTGTTAATTTCCAGATCAGAAAAAGAACCAATCGTATCCTTCAACATTTTACTTGTCCTGATACAACTTATCATTTTGATTCTAAAATCTTGATAATCGCCCATTTCGGTTAGTAGAAGTGACTCAAATATTTCGGACAAATACTCTGGTTGATCTCTAAAATCGTCTTCAAACCAAAGATCTGAAAGAAATTTTGCCATTGCTGTCAATACAGCCTTTTCTAGTGTTTTTTGATTTTCTGTTTGCATATTAGAAAATATTAGATACACGAATACCACGCTTAAGGTGTGCAAACATTCCAAGGAATAATTTTAGGCGGTTTCCCGTTCCCTTCACCATGACGTGGTATACGCTTATGTTAACTTAAATAAGTTTAAGGATTTCTCCTTGGTAGTAATGTTTGCAAGACAAACGTACAACTAAAAAATTAAAATATGTAAGAAAAATACCTTTGTTTTTTCCTACAAGGTTTTTTTCAACCTTGTAGGTATTCCAATATATTTAAACCTACAAGGTTGAAGAAAACCTTGCAGGAGACTGAGTACAAAAAATAATGAAAGGATTAATTTACCGTTTCGCCATTCGGAGCATCAGCATCCGGATTGATGAAAACCAATTTTCCTTCAGCATTTGTTGTCATCAGGATCATTCCCTGACTTTCAACTCCGCGCAAAGCTCTTGGAGCTAAGTTGGCTAATACAGAAACACGTTTTCCGATGATTTCTTCTGGAGAAAAGCTTTCGGCAATTCCGGAAACAATGGTACGAACGTCAATTCCTGTATCTACTTTAAGAACCAGAAGTTTGTTTGCTTTTGGCATTTTTTCTGCCTCAAGAATAGTTCCAACACGAATATCCATTTTAGCAAAATCTTCAAACTGAATTAACTCTTTTTGTGGTTCCGGTTGTTTGTTTTCGGCAAGATTAGCAGTTTTTGTAGCTTCCAATTTATCTATTTGTTTTTGTATTTCTTCGTCTTCAATTTTAGCGAAAAGCAATTCATTTTGACCAATTTGATGTCCTGATGGAATTAAATCTGAATTTTCAGCAACGTCATTCCACTTCAATTTGCCCTCGTTTTTAAGTATTTGGGATAATTTAGCAGCAGTAAAAGGTAAAAATGGTTCAGCTAGAACGCTCAAAGCAGCAGCAATTTGTGAAGCTACATATAATTGAGTTTTTACACGCTCCGGATTCACTTTTATGACTTTCCAAGGCTCTTCGTCGGCAAGGTACTTATTTCCTAAACGGGCAACATTCATTAATTCTCCTAAAGCTTCACGGAATCTGTAACGTTCTACAGAACTTGAAATCACAGCCGGATATGCTTTTAACTCTGCTAAAGCGGCTTCGTCAACTTCTGTAAATTCATTTGGTGTCGGAATAAATCCGTCGTAATTTTTGTTAACTAAAACAGCAACACGATTAATGAAGTTTCCAAAAATAGCAACCAATTCATTGTTGTTTCTCGCCTGAAAATCTTTCCAGGTAAAATCGTTATCCTTAGTTTCTGGAGCGTTTGATGTTAATGCATAACGCAAAACGTCTTGTTTCTCCGGAAATTCTTCTAAATATTCGTGCAGCCAAACTGCCCAGTTTTTAGAAGTCGAAAGTTTGTTTCCTTCCAGATTCAAAAATTCATTTGCAGGCACATTGTCCGGCAAAATATAGCTTCCTTCAGCTTTTAGCATCGCAGGAAAAATGATACAGTGAAAAACAATATTGTCTTTCCCGATAAAGTGAACCAGTTTCGTTTCTTCATCTTTCCAGTATGGTTCCCAGTCTTTTCCTTCGCGCGCCGCCCATTCTTTCGTAGACGAAATATATCCGATAGGCGCATCAAACCAAACGTATAATTTTTTTCCTTCGGCACCTTCAACCGGAACATCAATTCCCCAGTCAAGATCACGCGTTACCGCACGAGGTTCTAATCCGCCGTCGACCCATGATTTAACTTGTCCGTAAACATTCGGTTTCCAGTCGCTTTTATGTCCAACCAAAATCCATTCTGTTAAGAATTCAGTATATCTGTCCAAAGGTAAAAACCAGTGTTTTGTCGATTTTAAAATTGGAGTTTCTCCTGTTATCGTAGATTTGGGATTAATTAAATCCGTTGCATTCAAAGTCGATCCGCATTTTTCGCACTGATCACCATAAGCTTCTGGGTTGTCGCATTTTGGGCAAGTTCCCACGACAAAACGATCTGCAAGGAACTGATCTGCTTTTGCATCGTACAACTGTTCTGTTACTTCTTCAATAAAATCACCGTTATCATATAGTTTTTTAAAGAATTCCTGAGCCGTATCATGATGAATTTTAGCCGAAGTACGAGAATAATTATCAAATGAAATTCCGAAATCAGCAAATGACTTTCTGATAATTCCGTCATATTTATCAATAACTTCTTGTGGGGTAACTCCTTCTTTTTTGGCTTTCATAGAAATTGCAACACCATGTTCATCGCTTCCGCAGATAAATGCAACATCTTTTCCTTGTAATCTTAAATATCTCGAATAAATATCTGCAGGCACGTAAACCCCCGCCAAATGGCCAATATGAATAGGTCCGTTGGTGTAAGGTAAGGCTGCCGTAATAGTATATCTCTTTGGATTTTGTATCATAACTCAATTTTATTGAGTGCAAAAATAAGCAATAGATTTGAGATTTTGTTATTGAGCGGAGATTCGCACGCAATTTCGCAGAGTTGCACCAGGAAAACACATAGACGCAAAGTTTTTTTATGATAATGTAAAGTCAATTTCTCGCAAAGTCGCAGAGGCGCGAAGAAAATTTGATCTTGTTTGTCAGGCTGAGCGGAGTCGAAGCTCCGATTGCTGAATCACTTTGCGGGGCTTCAACTCCGCTCAGCCTGACAAATGTGTACTAAAAACTTAGAAACTTTGCGCCTCTGCGACTTTGCGAGATTCTATTAAGGAAATCCAATAAAAAAAACTTAGCGAATCTCTGTGAAACAACTCCATAAAATAGAACCAGTTTAAACTACGTTTGAGACTCACAAATAAGGATATATTTTGCAACCTTTGCTCTCAAAAAACAAAGACAATCTTATGAGCAAGACAAAACTTATCATTAATAAAAACGGATCTATAAAAATCGAAGGTGATTTTGAAATCATGGACGCCGAAGGAACAGTTTACGGACTACAAGGAAGATCTGCATTAGGACTTTGCCGTTGCGGATTATCTGCAAACAAACCTTTTTGCGATGGAGGACACCGTAATAATTTCGAACACGATTCTATTGCGTTTGATTTACCACCGATGAAAACGAATTAAGAAATCTGGTTTTCTGACCTCATAAAAAAGCTGCATTCTTTGATGCAGCTTTTTTTTATAATTTCCTTGGAAATGATTCTAAGTTTTGAGTACATGCTGTCAGGCTGAGCGTAGTCGAATCACATTTGTTGAGTAGCTATGCGGGCTTCGACTCCGCTCAGCCTGACAAATGAAAATATAATAAATGTGGTTCTTATTATAAATAAAGCTCCCCACGCATTGTAATAATCGAAGAACCGCCAACCAAAACATCTTTTCCGCGGTCCATTACTTCTATTACAGAAGGCTGGTTTAATTTGACACCCTGAAGAATTTTATATTCCTTATTAACCTGTGCATATCTGTTTTTTGTTAAAAAAGCAATTAGCGGACCAGCTGCTGTTCCTGTTGCAGGATCTTCTTCTATACCAATTATTGGGTTAAAAAAGCGGGCTTCGACGATGTGGTCCTGATTTTCATCTGAAATGGAAAAACAATAAAAACCCTCAAATTGATACTCTTTTGAGATTTCGATTAAGAGTTTACTATCCGGAATGCATTCGTTGAGTAACTGGCTGTTTCTTACAGGAACCATAGTATGCGAAACTTCAGTTTGTACTACAGTAGGAACCAACATATCGATTTCTAAATCTTCGATTTTAAAACCTAGCGCTATAGCTATTTTATAAGTAGGAACCTGATGTTTAATGACAGCTTGTTTTTGATGCATTTGCACAATCGGATCTCCTGTGACAGGATCGAAACTTACCGTTAGCGGAATCGGAGCATTTTTCATCATTACAAAACGATTGTTTTCGTCCTGATCCTGAAATATGGGCATTTTTTTTAATAAAGCTCCGGCAACGGCACCCAGTAAATTATGTCCGGCACCATCAATTTCAAAACCTATGGGAGTAAAGGAACGCACATTAAGTGCTTTTTGTACATCTGAATAATAAACAAAAGAAGTTTCTGAATAGCCAAATTCCTTGGCAATATTTTGATAAACTTCTAATTCTAAATCGCCATCTGTAAAAACAACTGACAAAGGATTTCCTTTGTAACTTGTATTTGAAAACACATCTAACACATAATATTCTAATGCTGTTCTTTCTTTCATAAATGGATTTTTCAGAATTACTTTAAACGAAGAAGAAAATCACAAATTTGCGATTGCTCTAATAATCCATAAAATTACTATAAATAATACAAAATAAAATTGTGTCCGATTAACTTTTTGGCTGCCAACTTTTCGAATCAGGACTCTTTCGAATAGTAAAAGTATAAAAACCGGAATTATACTAAAAAGAATATAGATTCCAAGTAATCCGTCCTGGGCAGAATTTCCGGTTATAAGAATGATAGCGTAAATGATTCCGCCAAAAATGTAAATAATTCCTAAGATGAAAAACAGGGTTAGTTTTTTTAGAATATTTTTCATCTTAGTGAATTGGGTTATTTAAAAACCACTTTTTTTCCTGTCTTTGCAATTTTGACAATATGAAAAGGCTGTGTGATTATAGAAGTAAGATCTCCTTTTTTAAGCTGTTCTACTTTGACAATTATACTTTATCTAAAAGGTTGCGTTGGCTTTTTTTAATTATGTTTTGATTTTTAAACTAATATAAAAATATTTTTGCAAATTAAAAGAGAAAAAAACACTTGCTTTTTTGATACTTGTAAAAGAACTAAAATTTAATTGACTACTTTTTGAAAGCAAATATTTTATAGCTTATTCCGAATGTCAAAGAATTGGTTTTACCAGTAAGAGATGGTCCGGTGTAAGTATTGGTTTCATTATAACTGTTTACTTCAACATTTGCTAAAGTATTGGCTAGTCCTAAGCTGTATCTTAAGTCAAATCTAAAACGATTATATCCTCCCGTTACACCAAGGCCAACACCATAATTAATTTTAGAAGAATTTGATAAATCATTTTCATCCAGCAAATAAGGTAAATAATATTGCCCCGTAACATCTGCGCCTTTTGATGGTGTAAGCGGATCTACTAGTGATGCAAAAATACCTGCCTGTGGCCCTACGAAGAACTCATCTTCTTCAGGTTTTAAAATGTAATAGTTTAAATAAAGCCCAAAATTAAAATCAGCGTATTTGTATTTTGATGTTTTTGCTTCACTAAAATCACCATCTACATATTTTACATCCAAATTATTTTGTTTGTAGCCAATTTCCAGTTGGTAATTATAATTTTCATGATAGCCCATAAGCATATTTACCGATGCATAAAAACCAGGTTTACCTTCGCTCAGTAAATAAGATGATTTTAAATCTGTCTGGTTAAAACCAGCTGCAAAATAAACACCTCTTGGGGCCTGACTGTATATAGATAAATTAAAAAAGAATATAGTAATAAGTATCGTTAGTTTTTTCATGTTTAAAATTTTATTTGCATTCAATATAATCAGTGTCAGAAATGAAGGATAGGATCGTTCTGTTTTCCTCGTCGGCAACGTCATATTTTTGAAGTTTTGACATTACTTCAGGACAATCAGAAAAATGCTTTCTGACCATCGGAGCAATTTTTCCCCGAAGTTCTATGTTTTCATCTGATCCTCCTGATGTTGCATCAATTTGATCTATTATAGTTTCGCTATTATCAATGACATACAGTTCATAATATGTTTTTGAAGACATCATTCTGCCAGTAGAAGTAGATGATGTAACAGTTATAGCAACACCGATAAGTTTTTTATCTTCTTTTTCTGCAAATACAAAATATACTTTAGCTCGTTTTTTTTGGTTTAAGTGAAATGATTTTAAGTAGCTAAGACCCAAAAAAGCATAATCTAGATCTTCGAACTTAATATACTTTTCCCAGCTCTTTCCAACATTCACATAAGATATTCTCTTATCAATCAGTATCACCTGAGTCAGTTCATCCCTAACAAGTGACTTGTTTCCTTTTTTATCAACAATATAAGATGATTGCGCAAACGAACATGAACAAACAAAAAGAAGAATTAGTAATAACTTTTTCATTTTAATTCTCCGTTAAATTTGCTGATGAATTCAAAGTAAAAATAGAAGGTGTGAAAATTACGTTGCAGAAAACAGCGGTAAGTTTTCCGTTTGATGATGACAGATAGACCAAACCTTCTCTGGCAACAGAATATTCAATGTAATTGAAGCTTATACAAACCTGATCCTTTTCCATGAATGAAGTTGGGCAATCTGGGCAAATTCTGTAAATTCCCGGAGCAGGTCTTTCTTCACTTGCAAATTCTATCGTAAGATCACCCTGTAAATTCCCAGCATTAATTTTGAAATTGGTGTTGTAATTTGAAGTATATACCGAAAAAGTAAGCGGTGCAAAAGAACCACCCGCAAAGGTTATGGTATTTTTGTTGGGGTTGCATGGAATATTCGGAGCATTAATCTCAACAAGAGTTGAGGATTCCAGACTTTCACAAATCCCTTTAGTAGTTTTTAATTTGTATTCCCCTGCCATTGCAACAGTAACATTCTCAATAATTGGATTGGGAAGATTTGATTGAAAATTGTTTGGTCCTGTCCAGACATAATTTAATTCAGGATTATCCTCAAAAGGAGTTTTTAGTTGTAATGTCCCACCCGGAACAAGCGGTGAATTGCTTGTTGTTGTAATATCAGGCAAATAGCAGCTCACGGCTTCACTTGAACAACTGGATAAAACACATACAAAAGCAAATAAAAAAAGTAGAGTTTTTTTCATAAAATTCTGGAATAACGTTTGTTTTTGGTATAAAAAAGGTGCTAAAGTATAATTTTATTAAGGTTTTTATTCCTTTTATTTTGCAAAAAGGATTTTATTATTATACTTCTCGAGTAAGTATCTGATTTATATTTGTTTGATAAAAATTTGATTTTAATTTCAATTCTACCACGCTCTTGTCTTTAGTGTATTTTCTTACCTATAAGTTTGTGTTTTAATGTTTTGAAGAATTTTAAATATTTCTGTTAACAATTTTCTTGTAGTAATAAGTATATATTTGTGAGAATTAAAAATTAAAAGAAAGCCAAAATGAAAAATTTAAAAAGAATTATGTTTTTTGCGATTGCTATTTTTACATTAGCAATGTCAACGTCGTGTAGTAGTGATGATTCTAAGGATGACGAAAATGAAAACCCAACAACAGATTTTATCAAATTCAAGTACAAAGAAAAAGAATATACTTATGAATCAGAATTTACTTCTTCTGAGGCAATAAATATTTCCGGAACGGAAGGAATTGATGATACGTATAAAAAAGTTACATTATGGCTGCCGTTAAACGCAACCGTTGGAACCCATAATGTAGTTTTTGATTCATCAGATCTTACTACAACTTATCAGGCAAATTTTTCTTTTATGCCAGAATTTAATAATGCCAATGCAACATCCGGAACAATTACGATTACTAAAGTTACTGAAAGAATCGAAGGAACATTCAATTTTTCAGGAACTCAGGGTGATAAAACATTTACAGTTACAGAAGGCAGCTTTAGTATAGAGAGATTCTAAAAGCTTTTTTAGCATAAAGTATGAGACAGCAGTAAGCAAAAGTTTACTGCTGTTTTTTTATATTCAAAAACCATTTCTTTTCTCCATTATTTTCTCCGAAATTTGCACCAGACACATTAAACAACTCAAAATGGAATTCGGCAGAATCATAATTTCAGAAACCGCAGTAAACAGTAACAATCCTCAGGATATTATCAATTCTAATATTTCGGTAATTAACCTCATGCGTGAAGAAAAAATAGACGATGATTTAATTCACGAAGACGCGTTAATGAGTTATTATTTAGATTATTATACCTCAAAATACACAGAAGGCAATTTTTCAAAATTTGTTTATGATTCCGGTTGGAACAAGGAACTAAACGAATTAATAGAAGAAGGCCTGGCATTGATTGGTGCCGAAAAACATTTGGCATTATTCCAGGAGCAAAACAGAAAATTGCGTTTACAAAGTTCTGTCAAGCTTGGTAAATTCCTAAAAGCAAAATTTGACGGGCCAAATCCGTTTCGTGATTTGCTCAATAATGATTTATTTTTTGAACTGGATGAGAATCTGGCCGAATTAAACGCAACGTTTCTAAAAACTCATCCAGATACAGAAGTGCTTTCTGTAGATGAAATGTTTACTGCTCTGGAAGAATTTGTCGGACATGAAATTAAAAGAGCATAATAACTACCTTAACTCAGTTTTGTTATAGTATGCATATTGAACTTGCAGTTCTTTAATCAGTTGATGTAATTCAATAAGTTTTGAATATTCTCTCTCAAGCAAATCAACTGTTTGAGTTTCATGTCCGGGTGAAGTGATCATATCAGCATATGTTTTAAAGATGTCCATAGTATTCTGACTATTAGAATACATTTCTAAAATAGTTTTTCTTAAACCATGGTCCTTAAATTCAACAAGCTTATCAACAGGTTTTCTTCCTTCGGCTATTTTAATTTTTGTTTCTTCAATTAATTGAAGGAACTCCTTTTTTGATTCAGGTTTTCCAAAATAAGTTCGGCTTTTCGCAAAAAAATCTTCATTAGTGCTAATCAAAACAGAGTGTGCTTTAACGATAGTATTGTTATAACTTATAATAGTTTGTTGGTTACAACTTGTAATAACCATTGAAAAAGATAGTAAAATCAGAAGTAATGTTTTTTTCATAATTGTAAATATTTAAAACAAATATAGATAAATAGCCTTAGGAGTTTAAAGTTATGTCGAATTTTGGGCATTTTATTTATGTTGGATTCACAAAGAAAACATAAAGAAACGTGGAAATTATGCTATATTTTTAGAAAATCTCTGCAATCGATATGGTTAACGCTGTGAAAATCTTTTTTACCTGTAAGTTTGTCCCCAATCTTAACAAACATTTCCTTAAATTTGCTTCCATTATAAAAAAAATACAATAGTTACAAAAATCAAGCTATGTTACAAATCGCATTTATTAGAGAAAATCAGGAGAAAGTAATCAAGGCTTTGGCAAAACGAAATATCGATGCTAAAAGCGTTGTTGAAGAAGTGGTGCAATTAGATGAAAACCGTCGTGCTGCGCAGGTAGAATTAGACAATACTTTATCTGAATCTAATAAATTGTCCAAAGATATAGGGGAACTGATGAAAGCCGGAGAGAAATCTAAAGCTGCAATCCTGAAAGAAAAAACAGTTTCATTAAAAGAAAGAAGCAAGGAATTGAGCGAAAAAGCAGAAGCTTTGGCTGTTGAATTAACAAACAAATTATACACATTACCAAATCTTCCGGCAGATATTGTTCCCGAAGGAAAAACACCGGATGATAATCTTAACGTTTTTCAGGAAGGCGATATTCCGGTTCTGCACGAAGGGGCACAGCCGCACTGGGAACTGGTGAAGAAATACGACATTATAGATTTTGAATTGGGTGTAAAAATAACAGGCGCAGGATTTCCGGTTTATAAAGGAAAAGGTGCCCGTTTGCAACGTGCTTTAATCAATTATTTTTTAGATAAAAATACAGCTGCAGGATATAATGAAGTTCAGGTACCGCATTTGGTAAACGAAGCTTCAGGTTACGGAACAGGGCAATTGCCGGATAAAGAAGGACAAATGTACCATTCTACTGTAGATGACCTGTATCTGATTCCAACTGCTGAGGTTCCAGTTACGAATTTATTCCGTGATGTGATTTTAAACGAAAGCGAATTGCCTGTTTTACATACAGCTTACACGCCATGTTTCCGTCGTGAAGCAGGTTCTTATGGAGCACACGTGAGAGGTTTAAACCGTTTACATCAATTTGACAAAGTAGAAATTGTGCGTATCGAACATCCTGACAAGTCTTATGAAGCGCTTGACGGAATGGTTGAACATGTAAAGAATATTCTGCAGGAATTGAAATTGCCATACCGTATTTTGCGTCTTTGTGGCGGAGATATGGGTTTTACTTCAGCTTTGACCTATGATTTTGAAGTGTTTTCTACTGCACAGGATCGCTGGTTAGAAATTAGTTCAGTTTCTAACTTCGAAACGTTTCAGGCAAACCGCCTTAAATTACGTTTTAAAGACAAAGACGGAAAAAATCAATTAGCACATACACTAAACGGAAGCTCACTGGCTTTGCCAAGAGTTTTGGCAGGAATTTTAGAAAATTACCAAACGCCGGAAGGAATCGTAATTCCAGAAGTTTTACGCCCTTACTGCGGATTTGATATTATAGATTAATTTTATAGTAATTAAGAATGACCTAACAGGCTTTAAAAACCTGTTAGGTTTCTCAATTACAACTGAAACCACACCCGGAAAAACTGAAATATGAAAAACATCTTTATCTATATCGTTTTGTTGTGGTCAGGCCTTATATTTTCTCAAAACGAGCAATTGGCTCAATATTACTACGATAAAGGCGATTTTGAAAAAGCTAAAGTCAGTTACGAACAGCTTTTAAATGCTTCACCATCCAATACGCAGTATTTTTTGCGAACAGTAGATTGCTATCAGCAGCTGCAACAGTTTGATATAGCCCAAAAAGCAATTCAGGAAAGATACAACAGATACAAGCAGGGTGTTTTTCTGGTAGAATTAGGATATAATTTTCAACTGCAAAAAAACGATTCCAAAGCCAAAAATTATTACGATCAGGCATTAGAAAAAATAAAAACCAATCCAAATGATGTTTACGGTATCGCAAGCTCTTTTGAAAAAAAGGTTTTGTTAGAATACGCCTTAAAAGCGTATGAGACGGCAATGAAAATTCAGCCCAACTATAATTTTAATTTTCAGATCGGAATGTTGTATGGTCAGATCGGAAAGACGGATCAGATGATTGATCTTTTGTTGACAGAATCGTATAAAAATCCGCAAAATTCAAACCTGATTCAAACGCAGTTAGCTCGTTTTATGAATGGTGAAACAGATAATACCGCTTTTAAGGATGCCATGCGAAAAGCATTAATACTTAGAACGCAGAAAGATCAGGATGTTTTTTGGAATCATTACCTAAGCTGGTTTTATGTACAGCAAAAAGAATTCGGAAAAGCCTTTATTCAGGAAAAAGCCATTTATAAAAGAGAACCCGAATCGCTGATCAGTATAGTTAACCTTAGTCAGTTTGCCTTAAATGAAGATGATACCGAAACAGCTGAAGAAATTTTAAATTTTATTCTGGCAAACACCAAAGACATAGATTTGCTGATTCAGACAAATGCACGTTTAATGGAAATTAAAATTGCTAAATCTCAGGAGAAAGACTACCCGGCAATAAACGCAGAATTGCAGCAATTGCTTACTACCTATGAAATAACTCCATTTAGCTTATCTTTGCAAATTATTCAGGCACACTTTCTGGCTTTTAATTTAAAAAAACCGGAAGAAGGCAAAGCAGTAATAAAAAAAGCATTAGATCTTAATCTGAACGAATACCAAAGAGCAGATGCCAAAATGGAACTTGGTGACATTTTGCTTTTAGAAGAAAAGTTCAATCAGGCATTGATTTATTATTCGCAGATTCAGCTCGATCTTAAGAATGATATCATGTCGCATGAAGCGAGTTTAAAAGCAGCAAAAACAAGCTATTATAAAACTGATTTTGAATGGGCTTTAAAACAATTCAAAGAATTGAAGTCAGCCAACACGCAATTGATTGCCAATGACGCCCTGGAATATTTTTTACTGATCAATGATAATACAGTTGCAGACTCCACACAAACAGCGTTAAAACAATTTGCAAAAGGAGATTTTTTGATTTACCAAAATAAAAAAACCGAGGCTATTGCTCAGTTTCAGAATGTTTTGAAGAATTTTAAAGGACAGGAAATAGAAGCTGTAACAATGTTGCGTTTAGGTAAAATATATGAAAGCCTGAAAGATTATAGTTCAGCATTAAGCCAATACCAACAGATAATCGATAATCACAGCGACGGAATTTATGTAGATGAAGCACTGTTTTTTTCGGCAGAAATTTATAACGACGAATTAAAAGATACAGAAAAGGCAAAACCTTTATATGAAAAAGTGATTTTTAACCATCAGGATAGTATCTATTTTGTTGATGCAAGAAAAAAATACAGAGAGTTGAGAGGAGACAAGAATTTATAATTCAGATTTTAGAGTTCAGATTTTAGATTTTTTATAGGAATCTAAGATCTAAAATCTAAGATCTAAAATCTAAAAAAATGATTATTTATAACGTTACTACAAATATACACGAAAGCGTTCATGACCAATGGTTAAAATGGATGCAGGAAAAACACATACCAGAAATTCTTGCTACAAACAAGTTTTCATCTGCAAGAATAGTAAAAGTCTTAATTGAAGAAGAAATGGGAGGAATTACCTATTCTGTGCAATACACAGCAGATAATAAAGCCATTTTGGAAAAATATTATCTTGAGGATCAACCAAAATTTGACAGAGAGGCTTTGGAATTATTTGCAGACAAAATGCTTTCATTTAGAACAGAACTGGAAGTTATTTCAGAACATTAACTTAGATACAGTGTAGATTTCCAGTTTCATTAAAAAAAATAGCATGGAAATTGGATTTCAAACAAAAGAAGAAAGAAATAGACAGCAGCATGAGGAATTTTTAAAGTTGTCGAAGGTAGAAAGGTTTATAGTTTTTTGCGTCTTAATGAGAGAATGAGCAAATTTCCTGTAAAGAAGAAAGTATATAAAAACAAGGATAATTTCCAGATTGTGATTGATCGGAATAGTAAAAAATAGAACTTTGTGGCTTTGAGCCTTTGTGGCAAAAAAGAGAAAAAATAAACTTGGTGTCTTAGTGTCTTCGTGGCAAAAGAACCATAGTGCCTTCGCGGCAAACAAAAGATAAAATGGAAAAAGTAAAAGCCAAAAAACATTTAGGACAGCATTTCCTTAAAGACGAAAGCATAGCAAAAGCAATTGCCGATACTCTGAGCTTAAAAGGATATGAAGAGGTTTTAGAAATAGGACCGGGGATGGGTGTGCTTACTAAATATTTGCTTGATAAGCCAATTAATACGCACGTGATCGAAATTGATACCGAATCTGTAGCATATTTAGGTGAAAACTATCCAAAACTAAAAGATCAGATTATCTCTAAGGATTTTCTGAAATACAATATAAATGAAGTGTATGAAAACAAACAATTCGCTATTATAGGAAATTTTCCATATAATATTTCGACTCAGATTGTTTTCAGGACTTTAGAGTTTAAACACCAGATTCCCGAATTTTCGGGAATGTTTCAAAAAGAAGTTGCAGAACGAATCTGCGAGAAAAAAGGCTCAAAAGCTTACGGAATCTTATCCGTTTTGGCTCAGGCTTTCTATAATACAGAGTATTTGTTTACTGTTGACGAAAATGTTTTTATTCCTCCGCCCAAGGTCAAGTCGGGTGTGATGAAAATGACCCGAAAGGAAGATTACAGTCTTCCTTGTGGTGAAAAGTTATTTTTTACAGTTGTAAAAACTGCTTTTCAGCAAAGACGAAAAACATTACGTAACAGTTTGAAAACATTAAATTTATCAGATAAATTGCGAGAAGACACTATCTTTGATCTTCGACCGGAGCAGCTTAGCGTTGATGAATTTATTGTTTTGACTCAAAAAATAGAAGCCGATGGAGTTCAAAGTTAGCAAAGAATTAATCCAGCAATTAGAAGAGCATATCGTTAAGAGAAACGACAAAGAACTTGAAGTTTTACTTAATGACCTGCACCACGCCGATATTGCCGAAATCCTTGATGAACTGGATTTTGACGAGGCAACCTACATTTTTAAAGTTTTAGATAGTGATAAAACAGCCGAAATTCTTCTTGAATTAGAAGATGATCTGCGTGAGAATATCTTAAGCCGACTTTCACCAAAAGAAATCGCCGAAGAGCTTGATGAGCTTGAAACCAATGATGCTGCTGATATTATCGCAGAACTTTCGCAGGAAATAAAAGCAGAAGTAATCTCGGAGTTGAATGACGTTGAGCACGCAAAAGATATTGTTGAATTATTGCGTTATGATGAAAATTCGGCCGGTGGTCTGATGGGGAAGGAGCTGGTAAAAGTAAATGAAAACTGGAATGTACTGACTTGCGTGAAAGAAATGCGGATTCAGGCAGAAAACGTATCGAGAGTACATTCTATATATGTTGTTGATGATGAAAACCGCTTAAAAGGAAGATTATCATTAAAAGATTTACTAACATCTTCAACAAAAACACAAATCGGAGACGTGTATATCCGTAAATTAAATTTTGTAAACGTAGATACCGAAGATGTTGAGGTAGCACGTATCATGCAAAAATATGATTTGGAGGCTATCCCGGTTGTAGATGAACTAGGACGTTTGGTCGGAAGAATTACTATTGACGATATCGTAGACGTAATCAAGGATGAAGCTGACAAAGATTACCAGTTAGCGGCCGGTATTACACAGGATATTGAAACTAATGACAGCGTTCTGGAATTGACAAAAGCACGTTTGCCATGGCTTTTAATAGGGATGGTGATTGAAATTGTAGCTTCTTTTGTTTTGAAAGACAACGAAACAGCTTTTCAAAAATATTCAACCTTAATTATTTTTGTGCCTTTACTTTCGGCTACTGCCGGAAATATTGGTGTCCAGGCATCGGCAATCGTAGTTCAGGGTTTAGCAAACGGAACTTTAAAAGAATTTAGCCGAAGTTATTTTAGTAAAGAAATTACTGTATCGATGATTTCGGGAAGTATTATTTCATTGCTTCTCTTAGGCTACCACTCACTTATGTATGGTCAATATTTAGTAGGAGTGGCGATTTCAATTTCGATGATTGTTGTAATATTGTTTGCTGCAACTTTAGGAACTTTAGTGCCGCTTTTTCTTCATAAAAACAAAATCGATCCGGCAATTGCGACGGGTCCGTTTATAACAACTACCAATGACGTTTTTGGAATTATGCTTTATTTCGGAGTAGCAAAAATGATTCTCGGGTTTTAGATTTTTGGCACAAATTCATTTGTTATAGTGATTTAAAATCTATAAAATCTCTGTAATTTGTGACGGGAAAATATGCTGTTAATCAGCCTAAAATAAATTAAAACCAACCAAGATGAAAGTACACATTATTGGAGGAGGAAACCTTGGCGTTTCTATCGCCCTGGGAATTGTAAAATTCTCGAAAAACAATCAGGTCACAGTCACAAGAAGAAATACAGCCAGTATTCAATATCTGACAGAATACGGAATCACAGTATCTTCAGACAACAAACATAACATTCAGGAAGCTGATGTGGTAATTTTAACCATTAAGCCTTATCAGGTAGATACGGTTTTTGCCGAAATTTTGCCTGTAATAAAAAACAAAACAATTGCTTCTGCGGTAAGTGGATTATCTTTGGATATGCTGCAAACCAAAACAAATAACGAATATCCGGTAGTTCGCATTATGCCAAATATTGCAGCGCAGTTTGGAGAATCGGCAACCTGTATTTCTTTTCCTGAAAAAGACAGAGAAAAAGCATTGCCAATTGTTGACTTATTTCAGGATTTAGGAACTGCTCCGGTAATCGATGAAAAATTGATGGATGCAGCGACAGTTTTGGGTGCATGTGGAACTGCATATGCATTACGCTACATTCGTGCCTCTATGCAGGCAGGAATTGAGATTGGTTTCGATTCTAACACCGCTTTGGCAATCGCTGCCCAGACTGTAAAAGGTGCCGCAAAAATGCTGTTAGAAGAAAAAGTACATCCGGAGCAATTAATTGACCGTGTTACAACACCACAAGGCTGTACAATTGTTGGTTTGAACGAAATGGAGCATAATGGCTTTAGTTCATCCTTAATCAAAGGAATCAAAACCTCTCTAAAACAGATAAAGGGATAGTTTAAAAAGATTATATATTTTAAATTCCAAACTCCAATGTTAAATTGGAATTTGGAATTTTATTTTTTAATCAATTGAATATATTTTCTTCCGCATTCCTCAATCTTAGTATACGAATTCATCGCGTTCCCATAATTCTGAATGGTGAGAGTATCTTTTACATAAGTGGCACCGATGTCAACAGGAGTTTCCATTTCTTTAGAACCTGATCCGGAAATTGAATCGTTTTCTTCTTCGTTGTTAATATCTCCTTCGTAATAATCCCATTTTATACCTTTTAAGACTACGGTTTTTTCTCCAAATTCAGCGGTGTCAAGCAAAGCGATGCCTTTTAAATTTTTCGATTTTGTTTTGAAGATATAATTGTAACCATCTTCTGTTTTAATTATTTCGACAGAAACTTTGCATTCACTACTATTGCCTGGATCTGCTTGGGTAGTATAAATTCCTTCAATCGAATTTTCGTCTTTATCAATTTGAAGAGCAGCAGATTCATCTGATTCAGATTTTTCAATGCTAGCTTCCGGTATTTTATTGTTACAGGCCAAAACAAAAACAGAGATAGCTATATAGAAAATTTTTTTTTGAGTATTCATGTCTTTTTAATTTTTTTTCTCGTTAACAAATATTTCAAATAAACAAACCCAAAAATCCCCGCAAGAGCAGAAGCGATCAGAATTGCAATTTTTGAGAATACAATTATTTCCGGATCCTTAAATGCTAATATTGTAATGAAAATGGACATTGTGAACCCAATTCCGCCCAACATTCCAGCGCCCAGAATATGTGTCCATTTCAGGCTTTTAGGCAAAGTGCAAATCCCGGCATTGACTCCTATAAAGGAGAAAAGCAAAATACCGATTGGTTTCCCAACCGCCAGGCCCAAAATAATACCCAGTGCATTAGGATGACTTAACTCAGAATGCCAGTCAGAATTTATTTCGATGCATGTATTTGCAACCGCAAAAAGGGGAAGTATGAATAATGCAACAGGTTTGTGTAAAAAGTGTTGCAATCGGTATGAAGTTGATTTTTCTCCGCCATCTCCAAATGGAATGACAAATGCTAAAATTACCCCTGTAATCGTTGCATGAACACCAGAGTTTAGCATAAAATACCACATGGCAATTCCGCCAATTAAGTACGGAATGATATTGTAAACTTTTTTTCGGTTCAAAATAAAAAGAAAACCCCAAATTCCTAAAGCAATCGCAAGGTTTAAAAATGAGATTGAAGTCGTATAAAAAACAGCAATAACAATTATAGCACCCAAATCGTCAATAACAGCAAGCGCAGTTAAAAATATTTTTAACGATGCGGGAACCTTATTTCCTAACAAGGATAAAATTCCAATGGCAAAAGCAATATCCGTAGCCATTGGTATTCCTGCTCCATTTTGTGTTCCTGTTCCATAATTTAAAGCCAGAAATATCGAGGCAGGAATAAACATTCCGCCAAATGCTGCCATTATCGGCAATGATGCGTTTTTTATATTCGATAATTCTCCATGATATATTTCGCGTTCTAATTCTAAACCGATTAGTAAAAAGAAAATCGTCATCAAACCATCATTTATCCAATGTGTAAGGGAATGTCCTCCCAAATCTTTTTCCCAAAATGAAATGTAAGGCACTTGAAAAGAAGAATTTGCAAGTAGAAGTGACAGTATTGTTACAAACAATAAAATAATTCCTCCGGATTTTTCATTTTCAAAAAAGGCTTTAAAAGTTTTGGTGAGTTTCATTGTAAAAAGTTCAGAAGATTTATAAGTTGTATGCGATTTAATGCAAATATGCGGTACCTTCAAAGTTAAAAAAAATATGTTCAATAAAAAATTTACTACATTTTGTTTGAATGTGAAGTTGATTTTTCAAATTTAATACTAAAGAATAAGGTGTATTTTTGTTTCACATTAAATGAAAAAAAATGAGCACTAAAATTTTACATATAGACAGTAACCATCCAATACTTTGGGGACAGTTGGAAGAAGCAGGTTTTGAAAATCATGCGGATTTTAAATCGAGCAAAGAAGAAATAGAAGCGAAAATTCAGGATTATAACGGAATTGTAATTCGAAGCCGTTTTAAAATTGACAAGACTTTTTTGGATAAAGCTACCAATTTGCAATTTATTGCCAGAGTTGGAGCAGGCCTGGAAAGTATTGATTGTGAGTATGCAGAAAGTAAGGGAGTCAGTCTGATAGCGGCACCTGAAGGTAATCGCAACGCTGTTGCAGAACATGCTCTTGGCGTAATTTTATCATTGTTTAATAATCTGAATCAGGCCGACGCCGAAATAAAAGCCGGGCAATGGAATCGGGAAAGTAATCGTGGACATGAACTAGATTTAAAAACAGTCGGAATTATTGGATACGGAAATATGGGTAAAGCTTTTGCGAAAAAACTACGTGGTTTTGAGACTAAGGTTTTATGCTATGATATTTTGGATCATGTAGGAGATGAAAACGCCCAACAAGTTTCGTTAGAGGAATTACAAAAAAATGCAGATGTCTTAAGTCTGCATCTTCCATGGACGCCCGAAACAGACAAAATGGTAAATGCCGATTTTATAAATGCATTTTCGAAGCCATTTTGGATTATAAATACTTCGCGCGGTAAAAATATTGTCACAGCAGATTTAGTTGAAGCCATGAAGTCTAAAAAGATTCTGGGGGCAGGATTGGATGTTCTGGAGTATGAAAAACTATCTTTTGAAACCCTTTTCCAAGACAAAAATACCCCTGAAGCATTTCAATATTTACTGGAAGCTAAAAATGCTTTATTGACTCCTCATATTGCAGGATGGACGTTTGAAAGCCATGAACGACTGGCTCAGGTAATTGTAGATAAAATTAAAGTGCTTTATGAAGTTTCTTAACATTTGTTTTGGATTTTAATAACGAGCCTTTTCTTCTAAATATAATATCTATAATTAGTTTTATTTGTTAATTTTTAATAATATTGCTCCTGAATTTTAAGAATCAATCTAAATAAAGACAGGTTTTAAAATTGAGGGAGTAACCGAAAATCCGAAAGAGTAGGAGTCAACTAACTAATTTATTATTATGATTGAATGGTACAAAAAGGTGGTTTTTGAAAATTATGCAAATTTTAAAGGCCGTGCAAGAAGAAGCGAATATTGGTATTTTGCACTTGCTAATGGTTTAATTTCTATTTTATTAGTAGTTATAGGAGTTATAATCGGAAGTGTTTTTGGAGATGCACTTACGGGAGGAATTATCGGTTATGTTCTTTTTGGTCTTTATGCTTTAGCTACACTTCTACCTGGTTTGGGAGTAGTTGTAAGAAGATTGCATGATGTTGGAAAAAGCGGTTGGTTTTATTTCGTTGCTTTTATTCCGTTTATTGGCGGAATCTGGATTTTAATCTTATTCTGTACAGAAGGTAATCGTGGGCCAAACCAATACGGTCCGGATCCTAAAAACGAAATAGAAGAGATTAATGAAATTGGCAAAGTCGAATTACAATAAATTATATATAAACTATGGAAACTACAAAACCAGAATCGTGGAATACTCCACAAGCACCGAGAGAAGAAAATAAAAAAGTTGTTGCAGGAATCCTTGCTATTTTATTAGGAGGACTTGGAGTGCATAAATTTATCTTAGGATATACACAAGAAGGAATTATTCAGCTTGTTATCAGTATTGTTAGCTGTGGTGCAATTGGCGGAATTATTGGTCTTATCGAAGGTATTATATACCTGACAAAAACAGACGAAGAGTTTTACCAGACGTACCAGGTTGGTAAGAAAGGCTGGTTCTAAATAGTATAAATCCCATTCGCAAGAATGGGATTTTTTTTAAGAAATATTCAAAAAAGTAGGAATTTAAAATAAAGAATCAGTTTATGATTGAATGGTATAAAAAAGTAGTATTTGAAAACTATGCAAATTTTAATGGCAGGGCCAGAAGAAGTGAATATTGGTATTATAATTTGGCAAGTATAATTATATCTATCATTTTGGCAATAGTAGATTATTTTACAGGATCTGTAATTGGAGCAGGCGATCTTGGTATTCTTAGGGGTTTGTACAGTTTTTTAGTATTATTGCCTGGTCTTGCTGTAATGATAAGAAGATTACACGATATTGGAAAAAGCGGTTGGTTTATCTTGGTTTTATTTATTCCTATAGCTGGAATAATTTGGTTTGTTATTTCACTTTGTACAGAGGGAGACAGTGGTTCAAACCAATACGGTGCTGATCCTAAAGATGAGTTTGATGAAATGGAAGAAATCGGCAAAGAATTAGTGTAATAAACAGTTTCAAGTTCGTTTTTTGAAATGCTTTAAGAGACTTTTTCTATTATAAAAACGACTTTCAGAGGCGTAATTTCTTTTTGAATATATGATCTTGTATTCGAATTTCATATTCTCTATTGTTTTATTGCCAGATATAGCTATATATGGGTTAGAGGATTGAATGATGTTGGAAAAAGTGGTTGGTTCATTCTTATTCCGATATACAACATAATTTTAATGTGTACAGAAGGAGAAAAAGGACCAAATGAATACGGTTCTGATCCTAAAAATCAACTTGAAGAAATCAATCAGATTGGACAAGAATAGTTAGATTTAAAAAAAATGTAATAAAAAAACCCGTTTCATATTCGAAACGGGTTTTTGTGTTTTATATCAGATTCATTAATCTTCTTTCTCGGATAATTTACGCTCTAATTCTATTTGAAATTCCTCTATAACGGGTTTCATAGTGCTTTCAGGAATATCAGCGATTCTAATGTACATTAAACCGTCTATGGCATTATTAAACAATGGATCAACGTTAAAAGCAACTACACGCGCATTTTGTTTGATATACTTTTTAATTAAAACCGGTAAACGTAAATTTCCTGGTTCCAGTTCATCAATGATTTTATCGAATTTGTTTAAGTCAGATTCAGCCTCATCAAAGATGAAATCTTTATCAGCGTCTTTCAGTTTTACTTTGTAAGCTTTCTTTGGATGAATATATTGCGCAATGTACGGATCGTAATAGTTAGACTTCATAAATTCAATCATTAACGATTTTGAAAAATCAGAAAATTGATTGCTTATACTTACCCCGCCCAATAAATATTTATGTTCCGGATAACGCAGCGTTGTGTGGATAATACCTTTCCATAACAAGAACAGAGGCATTGGTTTTTGCTGATAATCCCTAATGATAAAAGCACGTCCCATTTCGATGGATTTGTGCATCATATCATGCAATTCTGGTTCAAACCTGAAAAGATCATTCAAATAGAAACCTTCAATTCCATATTTTGGATAAATTTCAGAACCTAATCCCATGCGGTAAGCGCCGGCAATTTTTTTGGTCTCATCATCCCATAAAAACATATGGTGATAATATTGATCAAATTTATCGATATCTATAGATTCATTGGTTCCTTCACCAACTTCGCGGAACGTAATTTCGCGTAAACGGCCAATTTCATGAAGAACATTCGGAATTTCTTTTGCTCTTGCAAAAAAGACTTCATAGTTTTTACTTTGCAATAAGCGGCAATCGCTGTTTCTTAAAGCATTAACTTCATCAATCATTTTTAATTCGTTCGCAGGTGTAACGATTTTTTTAGGCGCTTTCGGAATTTTCAGACTCGCTGTGTCAATCAATTTTGTGTCTTTTTCAAAAGGATTGGCCAGCATATAAGTTTTCTTTCTTAAGAATTCTGAATATTCTTCAAAAGATTCAATTTCATTTTGTTCATTAACAGAAATCGGCTTGCCGATACGCACTTTAATTACACGATCTCTTTGCGTAAGCAATTCAGACGGCAATTTTGCTGTGCGCAGCGTATCATCAATTTTTGAAAGCCAATAAAATAATCTGCTGTTTTTTGCGTGAAAATAAATCGGTACAACTGGAACTTTTGCTTTTCTGATTAGTTTCAGAGCGCCTTCTTCCCATGGCTTGTCCACTACTAATTTTCCGTCTTTATAAGTCGAAACCTCGCCGGCAGGAAAAATCCCCAATGGCTTACCATCACTTAAATGGCGTAAAGTTTCCTTAATTCCAACCACACTTGATTTTGCATCCTTATGATTTTCAAAAGGATTAACAGGCATTATGTATTTTTTTAGCGGAACAATTCGATGCAATAAAAAGTTGGCAATAATTTTGAAATTAGGTTCTCTTTCAAGCATTAATTTCAATAATAAAATACCGTCAATTCCTCCAAGCGGATGGTTTGAAATGGTAATATATGCGCCATCTTTTGGTAAGCGTTTTAAATCTTCTTCAGGAATTTCGAATTTAATTTCCATTTCATCCAGAATCCCATTTAGAAACGCAACGTCCTCTAAATGTTTATTGTGGTCATAAATCTTGTTCAGGGTAGATATCTTAAGAACCTTCATAAGCATCCAGCCCGAAAAAGTACCCAGCACTCCGTACTTGTCAACATTTATTGCCTTTGCAACTTCTTTCGCGGTAACTAAACCCATGTACTATTTTTAATTTATTAGAGCAGCGAACAAAGATAACAAAAAACTCTACTTTTTGTAGTTTCAAACATAAACTTTCCACTTTTTTATTACATTTGGAATCCTAAAAAAAAACTGTAATGAAAATTATTTCTTATAATGTAAACGGAATCAGAGCCGCAATTTCAAAAGGATTTATCGAATGGTTAAGAGTTTCAAACCCTGATGTAATTTGTCTTCAGGAAATAAAAGCGACGGAGGAGCAAATCCCGACTGATGCAATTACTGATGCCGGATACCCATATCAATATTATTATCCTGCTACAAAGAAAGGATATAGCGGTGTTGCTATATTATCAAAAATAAAACCAAACAATGTCGTTTACGGAACCGGAATTCAACATATGGATTTTGAAGGGCGTAATCTTCGTGCCGATTTTGATGACTGTTCTGTAATGAGCCTGTATCTTCCGTCTGGGACAAATATTGAAAGATTGGATCATAAATTTATGTTTATGGATGATTTTCAGATGTATATAAATGAACTTAAACTTACAATTCCAAACCTGATTATTTGCGGAGATTATAATATTTGCCACGAAGCTATAGATATTCATGATCCTGTTCGTAACAAAACGGTTTCAGGGTTTTTGCCTCAGGAACGCGCCTGGCTGGATGCTTTTATGAAATCAGGATTTATTGACAGCTTCCGTCATTTCAATAAAGATCCTCATCACTATTCCTGGTGGAGTTATCGTGCCGGAGCCCGCGGAAACAATAAAGGATGGCGTATAGATTATAATCTGGTAAGCGATTCTATGCAACACAGGTTAAAGCGTGCTGTTATTTTGCCAGACGCAGTACATTCTGATCATTGTCCTGTTTTGGTTGAAATTGAGTAATTTTTGGTATTGTTATTGTTGAAAGAAAAACAGTTTTGAATTCAATCTAAACTAACTAAAGATTGGTACGAATTTGAATCTTGGAAAAAATTATTAAACGCCCCAAATAAAAACAACTAGTAAAATGATTAAAAAAACCTCAATCGGATTGCTGATAATAGCTATGTCCGCAACTTCTTGTGTTTCTAAAAAGATTTACAACGATCTGGAATCAAAGTATTCAGACCTAAAAAAAGAAAACCGTTCTATTGCTGACGAAAATGCGGATTTAAAAACGGCAAAAAATCAGTTAGAACTGGATCGCGATAAGTTGACAAAAGATCTTGCCAGTACCAAAGACGATCTTGCAAAACAAAAAGCAGATCTTGCAGCTGAACAAAAAAAGTACAAAGTACTTCAGGATTCGTACAATGCTCTTGAAAAAAACAGCAATGATGCTCTTGAAAGTAATATGGCCAAAAACCGTGAATTACTGGCACAATTAGAAGCAAAATCTAAGAAATTGGCCGACGAACAAGCACGTTTAGATAAAACTGCAAGTCGTTTAAAAGAGCTTGAAGATATGATTGCAGCAAAAGAAGCGGCAATGAAAAAGTTAAAGGAAACTTTATCTAAAGCATTGAATGGTTTTGAAGGCAAAGGTCTTACCGTAGAGCAAAAAAACGGAAAGGTATATGTTTCTATGGAAAACAAGCTGCTTTTTAATTCAGGAAGCTGGGCTGTTGGTACAGAAGGTAGGAGAGCTGTTGTAGAACTTGGAAAAGTTTTAGGCGATAATCCGGATCTTTCTGTTCTTATTGAAGGACATACAGATGATGATCCGTATGCAGGTTCAGGACCAATTGCAAACAACTGGGATTTATCTACTAAAAGAGCAACTGCTATTGTTGCAATTTTAAGTGAAAATACTAAAATCAACAAGCAAAAATTAACTGCTGCCGGACGTAGTGAATTTTCACCTTTGGCCAGCAATGAAACTCCGGAAGGAAAAGCAAAAAACCGCAGAATCGAAATCATCTTAACACCAAGATTAGACGAAATCGCGGAGATGCTTAATAGTATTAATTAAGATAGTAAGGTTCTGAGGGACTTAGATGCTAAGTTTACAAAAAAAGGTTCAAAGTTTTGCTTTGAACCTTTTTTTGTAAATTTTGATATTGAAATTATCTTCCGATATTTTTGTAACTTTGAAACTCAAAAAAAAATAGAATTATGGGACTTCCGGAATTAAAAGATAAAATAAGAAATCAGTTGGATTTAGCAGATGAAAGAGTCTTGCGAATCGTTTCTTCTGTTTTTGATAATTACTTGAATGAAGTTGTTTCGTATGATACAGAAGGAAATCCTTTGACATTATGAATATCACAATAGAGTAGAAGAAGGTTTGGATGATATAAAATATAATAGAATAATTTCAAAAGAAGATTTGTCAAAAGAAATGCAAGATTGGGATAATGAGTAATTCTAAATTTAAATCTTTTGGACAGTAAATGCAAAAGAAGATTTAAAAGAAATTTATATTTCATTAAAAAATAAAATCTCAAAAGAAACAGCACTTAAAATTAGGGATGAATTGTTTAGCTGTATAGATGAGATTGTGTTTGCAGAACAATTTCAATTAGATGAATACAGATTAGATTGTCGAAGAATTATAATAAGAAATTTTAAGGTTCTCTATCAAATTCAGGAAAATTCAATTTTCGTTGTTAGAGTATTTAGTACATTTCAAAATCCAATAAAAAGTTTGAAATGAATTACAAAAGGAGGTGATTTAAGAGGCTCAGAGTTTTTACTTTGAGCTTTTTTGTATATAAAATTCTCAAATAAATCTTGTACTTTTTTTAACTTCTGTAGAATTTTCATTTGAATAATCCAGTCGTATCTTTGAAGCTTTAATTACAAAGAATATAAACTTAGAATCTTAGCCACTCAGAACCTTAGAGCCTTAAAAAATGAAATACACAACTTTACCCAATACCGATATAAAAGTTAGTAAAATCTGTCTCGGAACCATGACTTTCGGGCAACAAAATACAGAAGCTGAAGGACATGCCCAAATGGATTATGCACTAGAAAGAGGTGTGAACTTTCTTGACACGGCCGAAATGTATTCAGTTCCGGCAAGTGAGGCGACTTACGGAAGTACTGAAAAAATAGTTGGAACATGGTTTAAAAAATCCAGTAATCGTGATAAAGTGGTTTTGGCTTCTAAAATTGCCGGTCCAAATGCAAATTTTGGCTACATGCGCGAAAAACTCGATTTCTCACCTGCAAGTATTAAATATGCTTTAGAAAATAGCTTAAAACGCCTTCAGACAGATTATATCGATTTGTATCAGATGCATTGGCCGGAACGCAAGACCAACACTTTTGGACAACGCGCTTTTAAAGTTCAGAATGATCCCTGGGAAGATAATTTCAGAGAAGTTTTAGAAACTTTTGACGGATTAATCAAAGAAGGAAAAATAAAGCATATCGGGGTTTCAAACGAAAATCCTTGGGGAATGATGCGTTTTCTCGAAGAAAGTAAATACCAAAATCTGCCAAGAATCAAAACGATTCAAAATCCATATAATTTATTAAATCGTCTTTTTGAAGTAGGTTCAGCCGAAGTTTCAATGCATGAGAATGTTGGTGTATTGGGATATTCCCCATTAGGATTCGGAACTTTAACTGGTAAATTCTTAACCGGAGAAGAACATCCAAATGCGAGAGTCAAACTTTTTCCGCAATATACACGCTATGCCAGCGAACAATGTACACAGGCAACCAAATTGTATCAGGAAATTGCCCATAAACACGGATTAACATTGACACAATTGGCGATGGGTTTTGTGTTGCAGCAGCCGTTTCTGACAAGTGCTATTATTGGTGCTACAACATTAGAACAACTAAAAGAAAATATTGATACCATTGATGTTATACTTTCAAAAGAAATCTTAAACGAGATTGAGAAAGTTCAGGCTATTATACCTGATCCGGCACCTTAATTAAAAGAATTAAAAAAAAATACAAATTCCACAGATTTCACGAACTGATCCGTGCTATCTGTGGAATTTGTATTTAAAAATTCTATTTTATTTACAGATTCAAAATCTGGTCTTTTGGATATTTAACCCTGTAACTGATTCTGAATTTTTTGTTTTCGTTTGGCTTCAACTGAAGCTGCCAAGTGAGAATTCCTGTTTCGTTATTTACTTTTGCACCGTCACTTTGCAATAATTCTACTTCGATTTCTTTATCTGTGCTTAACGGATATTGGTCTTTCAACAATAATTCAACCGTTTCTTTTTTATTGTTTCTTATCGTAATATCAAAAGTAAAAGTCTGTTCTTTTTTGGCAGATAAAAATTTAGTGCCAGATTTGTCAGCTACTTTCTCGCGTTTAACAGACACTTTTTTATCGCGGCCCATGCTCAGGTTCAAGGTGTCTCCGGTTTGGTTGGGTTCGATAAATGTTTTACCAACATACATTCCCTCAAAAATAATATTGGCTTCGCCGCGCAGTAAATTATATTTGCTGTAATCCGCAATTTCAGCCAGCAGGAAAGCTTCATTTTCAACCTTAGGAACCGAATAAAATTTATACGAAGCCGGCAGTTTTATTTCTTTTAAAGAAACACTATGCACTTTTCCATTTGATAAAATGTCATACGGAATGTCGATATCAAACGAAATGTTAAGCTGATTTTCTGCAACAGTCGTATAATTAGAAACTGACGATTCCATCACGACAGGAGCTGCCATTTCCATAGATTGATCTGCTGTTTCTTTATATACACTTCCTTGCAATTGGTTTCTTTTATTTGTTCCGTATCCGGTAACAACAACTTCTTCATTATATACCTGATTGGCCAGAAACCAGGAACTCAATATCGGAGCCTGATTATTTTGATTGGGAATACCGCTTGATAAAGTCAATTTTACTTTTTTCCAGTCTATTCCGGTGTTCTGAGCCACTTGGGCTTTGTACATCATATTAATTGGCGAAGTAACGCTTTCGGCACGTAAATCATAAAAAGGTGTCCAGCTGGCATTATTAGTCAAATAAGAAATGTCAAACGGAATTATTCCCGCAGTTTGATTCATCACCTGCAGAATAAGTTTTCCTGATGATGTTTTTTCTTCTTTATTGGCATTAACTTCAAGTTTATTGTTTAGTTTTTGCAGTACTTCATTCAGTTTGCGCTGTTTCTCAGAAAGAGTATTGATATTGTTGGCAATTTCGATTTGCTTGTTTTTATAATACTCTACCATTTTCATTAATTCGGCTACGTTCAAACCAGAATTTACGCCCGATATCTGTTGATTTTTATCTAAAAGCTGTATCGTTTTGTTTTCCGAATTAATCGTATTGTTCACTTTCTGAATTTCTTTTTGAACCAAAACAATACTGTCTCTCACTATTATTAACGCAGGTGACTTCGCATCACTTTCATATTCAGAAATATAATTATTAGTAAACTGAACCGAAAGAACCGTTACGCTTGCTGGCGCACCAATTTGTATTGAACTTTCATTTAAGTTTACCGCCACATTTTTGATTACAATTTCGCTCGCTCCGGCCGGCAGTGTCGCACTTGCATTTTGTGATAATTCTGCGGCATTAAAATATACGGTGGCAGCTTTTACTTTGGCGGTTGTAAAAATCGGTTTTTGTGCAAAGGCAAAAGTCACCAGTAGTAGTAAAAGTGCTGTGGCTTGTTTTTTTATCATCGGTTTATATTAAAGTTATTTTTTTAAGTTATGGATTACAAATATCAAGATATGAATTGATTTAATAGTACATCACAAGAATTATTTTCTTCTTAGAATTATCGATTGTTCTTTCAAGTACATTAAAAAAATTTTCATTTACCATCGGGCATCCCAGACTGTTGCAAATCGGATATAATTGTTCTTCAGAAGGAACATCTTCATATTTATGAAGCACTACATTTCTGTCAAAGGCATTGCTATTGGTTTTGTCCAGACCGTATAATTTATAAGCTTTTCCAAATCTTCCTGAATAAGAACTGCCAATCACATATTTTCCTAACGAACTGCAATTCGAGCCTTTTGTATTACTAAATCGCAGTTTTTCCCTCAATTCCGGTTTCTGATCCCGAACCGTGTCCGACCAATCCTTTGTCAATCAATTTATGATGTTTTAAATCATAAATAAAAAACCGATTTCTTCCTGATTCTATTTTCATGTCTAAAAAGAAAGCGACATCTGAATTGTATTTAGAAGTTTTCCCCAAAAAACTCCTCATCTCAGTTACTTCACTTTTTAGTTTCTCTTCATAAGAATAAACCGGTTTTGAATTTGTTATTTTGATGGCATTTCGTTATTGTTTCTGCAGGCCAGAATTACGAAGGAAAAGCCAGTCAGGAGCAAGATGAAAAGATTCTTTTTCATTTTAGCAGATTGATTGTAAGTCTGATTATTTCTCAACCGTATAACCTTTCACTTTTGCAAAAGCCACAATAGAGGTGTTGATGGTATTGCCCAAATCATCCTGTTTTTTGGTTTTTTTAGATTCAGTTTCAATATACTGCTGACGTTTTTTTGCCAATACACTAATTTCTTTCTGGATTGTTTCTCTCTCTTTCTTTTTTTCAGTCACTATCTGCTCAAGTTCTGCTGTAGATTTATTCTGAAGTTCTGCCGGCAGTTCTTCTTTTTTTAATTTTGAAATTGCTGCGGCATCATCCTTTACTTTGTCAACCAAATCCCAGCTTTCATTTTTATAAACCGCTTTTGATTTGCTTACAGCGCGGTCTGTATAATTGGCAGCCGAAACTTTTTTGGCATTTTGGTCCTGTATTGCCTGATTCATTTTTTTTACAGCTCCTTTGGCGCCGTAATTAATGTAAGTTTTGTTTATTTTTTCATCACATTTACTGATTTCATCGTCATAAGGCGTTGCAATATATTCTACAGCCTGATTGGCATCGATGTTAAAATATTTACCTTTTCCGTAATCAGCACCATCTTTCCATAAAATGCTGATGCCTTCCTTTTTGTCACCGCAAAAAATAGTATTCACATAAATATCATTTTTCAACGCATTGCTTATGGCTTGTTTGTAGCTCACACCACCCTGATTAAATTCCTCATTGCCGGCAATATAGATCAGTTTCATGTTATTGCTTTCTTTTGCCCATTGTAACTGTTTTGTCGCATCCTGAATTACAGCACCGCAATATTCGTTTCCGCCATTGGTTTTTAAGGCAAACAGCTTTTCTGAAATCAAATCTAAATCGGTCGATAGCGGTGTTATTTGTCTAATATAATTTGATTTTTGCGATAAGCCATCATTGCCATATTCGTATAACGCAATTTCGATATCCGGTGCCTTCCCATCGTATTTTAGCGTTGTTAAAGTATTCACGATATTCCATAACCTTGATTTCGCCTGATCAATCAAACCGTCCATACTGCTGGAGGTGTCCAGCAAAAGCGCCACTTGTATTTTTGTGTTTTCTACAGCTGGTTTTTCGATTTTAGGTTTGTCTTTTGAATTTGCATTTGAAGAATTAAAGCCCAACGAAATAATAGCAGCAAAAATTACCGGGATAAAAAGAGTTGATTTCATAATTTTAGTTTTAATTGGATGATTACAGATCAAACTTAAAGACTTAAAAAGCATGTTTTTTGAACAAATGGTGAAACAGCATTTTGACTTGGTGAAATGTTTATGCGTATTAATAATTTTGTTTGGAGTTATTTAAATTCAGCGTTTTTAAATCTCCATTTGGAGTAACCAGAATAAATTCCTTATCTGTTTTTGAAGATATTTTCTTTTCTCTGTTAATCGCTATTTTAACTTCATATTGAATTTGAATAACAGGTTCTAAGACAGTTGGATTAATTATAAAATCAAATTCTTTACCCATTATCGGCTGATAATACAGTGTGGCAGATTTGTTAACCTGGTTTATGTTCGCTGCTTTTTTTAAGTTTAAGGAAGAACTGTTATAAGCTTCGTACGATTTGTACATTTCCACAGGTACATTTACGAGGTAGTCATCGGCGATTCTTTTTTCTGCATTAACAAAAGTATCTCCAAGCAGTACTTCGTAGTTTTTTATTTTTTCCTGAATCAAAAGCTTTGCTTTGTTCATCATTTCTTTCTTAATTGTTTCTAATGTATTGGAGAAATAATCAACCCGTACCAGATCATAGATTTCATTATTGGATAAAATAGAAATAAACTCATTGAGCTGATTGGGATCTGAGTATTTGATATGAATGTTTTTCTTGACCTCAAATCCTGCCGGAACTTCATTATACGTTTTACGATTAAAAACTTTTTTCTCTACTTCATATTCATATACAGGAACAAAAGAAATCATGTCAACAAAGGTTTCAACCCCTTTTTTAAGCCTAATCTCATTTAGCGACTGCGTAATTCTTTGGTCAATTAATTCATTAACTTCCTTAGTTGTTTTACCGGTTTGGGAGGTGCTGAAGATAGCAGTATAAGCATCTGCCTTTACATTGGCAAGACCTTTTACACTGACAACAATATCAGTATTTTGCGAAAAGTCAATATTTATTGTTTTGTTAGAATAATACTGATTCTGATAATTGACATTCCCAGAGGCCTGACCAATGATAAGAGAAGAAAATAATAAAGTTAAAACGCTAAAGAATAGTTTTTTCATGGTTATGGTTTTTAAGAATTAAGGATCAAATGTATTAATCGAAAAAACGTATTTTTGGAAGAATGGGTCAACAGGTCGTTTGACTTGGTGAAAAATATAGGATAGGAATTTAGAATTAGGTTACTTTACACTTTCAAAATAAGTTACTTGTGAAACGTCAATTTTTAATTAGTTTTAGTTTGCTTTGTCTGCTACTATTGTTTCCGCATCGAACAATGGCGCAGGCACTTCCTGTACAGAAAAGTGAAAAAAGCAGGCAAGTCAAAATCAGTAAAGCAGCCGACGATTTATCCAAATCATTGGATGAAAATGATGAGGCAAAAATTGCTCAGAATTATGAAAGGTTAGCCAACGAATTTTTAAATAATGGAGATAATGCTAAAGCGGAAGAATATTTTAAAAAAGCATTAACCAGTTATACCAAATTAAAACTGACCGATGACAAAACCCGTGTAACACGAAATCTTGCAAAAACACAGGAAAACCAGAAAAACTTTGATTCAGCGATTAAAAATTATGAAGTTGCGGGTTCTTTGGCAAAAGATGTATCTGAAGAAAAGATAAATTTGAACGATGCAAACCGACTTAAGAATGCATCAAATCCTGCAAGCCAGAAAGATTACGTAGATTCTAATATAGAATTACTGAAAAAAGAAAAGAAAAGCGAAGAAGTTACAGAAGCCTATGTCCAAAAAGCACAAAATTCATTAGACCTAAAAGATAAAAAGGTTGCAATAGAAAGTTATAAAAAAGCATTAGTGTATGCAAAGGATAAACCAGAGGCGGTAATAAAAATCAAAAACGAAATTGCAAAAGTGTATGCAGAAGACAACCAGTTTGATAAAGCGCTTGCTATTAACGAAAAATTGCTCACCGATGCAAGGAAAAACAAAGATTATACTACCGAGATAAAACAACTGCAATCTCTCTCATCGCTTTATTTTGAGAAAAAAGAACCCGAAAAAGCGATTGCATCACTCAAAGAAGCGTATAACATATCGTTTCAAAAAGGAAATTCTGCAGAAGCCAAAAAAAGCCTGTCTTCTTTAATTCAATATTATAAAACCAAAGGACAGAATAAGGAAAGTATGGCATTGTACGAACAGTTCTTTGAAAACTTCGAAAAACTAATTCGTTCTGATACTACTTTAATCGACGCAAAAACATTTCAGATTACCGAAGATAAAATCCGTCAGCTGGAAAAAGAAAAAACCTTGAAAGACGAATTAATTTCAAAGAAAAACACCTTCAATTATTTTCTGATTGGGTCCGTAGTTTTATTATTGCTTTTGTTTTTATTTATTGTGAAGGCTTTGTACTCCATTAAAATCAAAAACAAAGAAATTGCGCTCCAATCACTTCGACGCGAAATGAATCCGCATTTTATTTTTAACAGTTTGAATAGTGTCAATCAGTTTATTTCTGAAAATAAGGAACTGGAGGCCAATAAATACCTGACCTCATATTCTAATTTGATGCGGAATATGATGGAAAACTCGAATAAAGATTTTATTTCTTTGGATAAAGAAGTAGAACAATTAAAAAAATACCTGGATCTCGAACATCTGCGTTTTCAGGATAAATTCGATTTTGAAATTATTGTCGACGAAGCCCTGGATGCTGAAAGAGTTTTTGTTCCGAATATGATTTTGCAGCCGCATTTAGAAAATGCCATTTGGCACGGATTACGATATTTAAATGAAAAAGGATTTCTGTCCTTACGATTTGATTTAAAAGGCGGAAAAATCAACGTCACTATTGAAGACAACGGAATTGGTTTAACCAAAAGCCGTGAACTTAAAACAACGAATCAGAAAATTTATGAATCTCGTGGTTTGAACAATACAAAAGAACGTATTGATCTTTTGAACGAATTGTATAAAAAGAATATTTCATTTAAGATTTCAGAAAAAACAGGAGAAGAGAAAGGAACTGTCGTTGAGATCATTTTTCCATTAATTGACAAAATATGATGACTTTTCAAAAGATAAAAAGTGTAATTGTCGAAGATGAACTGGCGGCGCGCGAAGTGCTCAAAAATTATTTGAGTAAATATTGTCCACAGGTTGAGGTAGTTGGTGAAGCTCAAAATATAAAAGAGGCTGTTCCGTTACTGCATGAAATTAAACCGCAGTTAGTTTTTCTGGATGTCGAAATGCCTTTCGGGAATGCTTTTGATGTGTTGGAAGCCTGCAAGGAGCTGCATTTTGAAACCATATTTGTAACTGCCTTTTCTGAATATTCGCTAAAAGCCTTAAATCAGAGCGCGGCATATTATCTGCTAAAACCAATCAGTATCGAAGAATTGATCGTTGCGGTAAATAAAGTGCAGCACCAGATCATGAACCATGAGATTTTTAACAGAAATAAAATTATTGTCGAAAATTTTCATGAATCAAAACCCGAAAAACAACAAGTGATTCTGCCAACGCTTGAAGGTTTTGAAGTGGTAAAAATGGAAGAAATCGTACGCCTGCGGGGCAACGGAAATTTTACCGATTTGTATCTGAATAACGGGACAAAAAAAATGGTCTGCAGATTTTTAAAGCACTTTTCCGAAATTCTGCCATTGCCTTTTATCCGCGTTCATAAATCGCATATTATCAATATGAATTGTGTAAAATCATATAATAAAGGCGGTATAATAACTCTGAATGATGGAGTAGAAATCGAAGTTTCTCCAACTTATAAAGAAGAATTTTTAAAAAACTTTCGATAGCTTCCTGCAAGGTTTCCAAAACCTTGTAGGTATAATAACCGCAAAGTTTCCAAAACCTTTTAGGTATTGATAAAGTTAGAATAAGGATAACACCTACAAGGTTTTGGAAACCTTGCAGGAGATAAAATTACAAATCAAATTCCTCGCTTAGCGATAAAGAATCATTTTTAACGGCAGTAGAATCCGGAGCTTTAATTTTGATTAAAGAACGTGCATTTCCCGAAATATAAACCGGAAGCAGACCAATTGTATCTTCAGGAACCAACAACCCGCGTCGGAACATTAAATTTCTTAAGAATTTCTGATTTTTAACAGCATAATCTCTTAGATTGCCTTCATCATTAAACTGATACATGAATTTTCTCGGCTTCGGAATAATGGTTGCCAAAAACAGACATTCATCTACATTTAAAGCAGAAGGAGCTTTTTGAAAATAGAAATGACTAGCTTCGCCAATTCCATAAATATTTGGTCCCCATTCAATAATATTAAAATAAACTTCCAGCATTCTTTCTTTGCTGGCAATTCTGTTGTTTTCTAAAATATAGACTAATAAGATTTCTTCAAGCTTTCGCGAAAGCGTTTTTTCACGAGTAAGAAAAACGTTTTTGATCAACTGCATGCTGATCGTGCTGGCACCGCGTGAGAATTTTTTGGTTCTGATATTTTTCAGAATCGATTGTTTAAATGCTTCATTAATAAATCCGCGATGCGAAAAAAACGATGGATCTTCAGTCGTCAAAACAGATTTTCTTAAATAAGGTGAAATCTGGTCAAGCGGAGTATAATTCGGATTTGCATTTCCAACTAAAATTGGTCTTTGCATTACATTTTTAATGATAGCGCGATAAACAAATTCACCATTTAATTTATTTAAATCAGCCTCTCCGTATTTTGTAATTCTTAAATTTTCTTTGTTTAGTTTACTGTCAAAAACCAATGTATTTGGTTTGTTTTTATTGAATTTGAAATCTAATTTGTAATTAAAATTACCGGTCGCTTCCATCCCCTGAAAATGAGTAAACAATCCGTCTGGCAGCGAAACAATGAAATCCTGCGCCGTCATTTTCGGAATATCAACTTTTAAAGTGTAAACCGTATCTGATTCTGTGTTATAAGAAACATACGGGCGAACTTTTATTTTGTTTAATTGCATTGATGAGGTGCTGTCAATCGAAATAAAATCATCACCTAATAAAAACCGATAATCAAAACGTGCATTTTTAATAACAACATCTTTGCTTGCAATTTTTGGATGGTTGATTTTTAAATTTGAAATTGAAGTATAGCCGTCAATATGCAATTCGCTTCCGTCTTTTTCGATGTTTGCCACATTTAAACGGATAGAATCAAAACTTGCTTTTAAATTATAACGTTCGTCGAGATAGGGAACTTTGATTGCACCGGTATCTAAATTAAAAAAGCGGATATCTGCTTTTTTATTTCGCGGATCAGCAAATCCTTTTATGTTCCAGCGCTGATCAAAATTTTTGCTTTGAACATGAAGATTAGTTTCAAGTTGTTTGTTGTTTAAAACCAGTTTATTTACAGCGATGGATGTTTTTTTTCCATTGTCATCAATTCTGAAATTTAGATTTTCCAATTTCATGTCGGTTGGAACAAGATTCAATAGCTTTGAGATAATGCGATACGCGAATGTGGCATATTTGCGCTTTTCATTTGTATCTGAATCTGATTTGTCTCTTTTTAAGAAAGCATCAAAATTGCGGATTTTTCCCTTTTTAACCAATTGAATATACCCATTGTCGACTTTCAAAGTCCCCACCTGAACATCACCTACCAATAAATTTGATAAACTGATACTGGTTTCGATTTTGTTAATGCTAAATAAGGTATCGGCATTTTTTGGAACCAAAACTACATCAGTGAGTTTAACGCCCGACAATCCAACAAACGAAGCCGATTTTACAGAAAATGTGCTGTTATATTCCACATTCATTTTGTGGGTTACTTTTGCAATCGCCTGCTTTAGTAAGGAATTGCGAAAAAAGTAAAATCCTAAAAAAAGCACTGCAAATACCATGGCAAGTATTAGAAGTGCTTTTATTAATTTTTGTTTTGGAAATTTCATAAAGTAGGTTTATAAAAAATTAGCCGAAAAGAAACCCAGCCACATCTTCAATCTTAGCTACGAGCTCGATTTTAATTCCGGTGTTTTTTAATGCAATTTTGTTGTATTTAGACACAAATATAGTGTTGAAGCCCAATTTTTCGGCTTCCTGAATTCTTTGATCAACACGGTTTACAGGACGAATTTCGCCTGACAATCCAACTTCTCCGGCAAAACAAAATCCTTTCGTTATCGGTATATCTTCATTGGAAGACAAAATTGCGGCAACAACGGCCAGATCAATTGCAGGATCATCAACAGAAATTCCACCGGTAACATTCAGGAAAACGTCTTTTGCACCTAAACGAAAGCCGGCTCTTTTTTCTAAAACAGCCAAAATCATGTTTAGCCTTTTGGCGTTGTAGCCAGTGGTACTGCGCTGTGGTGTTCCATAGACAGCGGTACTCACTAAAGACTGTATTTCAATCATTAGCGGACGCATACCTTCCATGGTTGTGGCAATGGCAGTACCCGACATTTCTTCGTCCTTATGCGAAATCAATATTTCTGACGGATTGCTAACTTCTCGCAAACCGCTTCCTAACATTTCATAAATTCCCAATTCTGCTGTAGAACCAAAACGGTTTTTCAGCGAACGCAAAATTCGGTACACGTGATTTCTATCGCCTTCAAACTGCAAAACAGTATCAACCATATGCTCCAGAATTTTAGGCCCGGCAATGTTTCCGTCTTTGGTAATATGTCCAATTAGAATAACCGGAATGTTAGTTTCTTTAGCAAATTTGATCAATTCGGCAGTTGTTTCTCTAATTTGTGAAATACTTCCTGCGGTCGATTCTATGTAATCGGTATGTAAAGTCTGGATCGAGTCGATAATGACAATTTCCGGCTGTATCGCTTCAATTTGTTTAAAGATGTTTTGCGTTTTAGTTTCCGTCAAAATATAGCAGTTATCGCTATTTGGCGTTATTCTTTCGGCACGCATTTTTATCTGTTTCTGGCTTTCTTCTCCAGAAACATAAAGTGTTTTATAAGGGAGTTTTAATGAGATCTGCAATAAAAGCGTACTTTTTCCAATTCCGGGTTCACCGCCCAAAAGCGTCAAGGATCCGGGAACGATACCACCTCCCAAAACACGGTTCAATTCGCCATCAGTAGTGTTCATCCGAATTTCCTGAGCCGAATCGATTTCATTAATTTTTAATGGGCGAGGGGCTTTACTCGAAGAAGTTGGTTCGCTTTTCCAAGCGACTTTTTCCTGCTTCTGGATAATTTCCTCTGCAATAGTATTCCATTCTTTGCATGCGTTGCATTGCCCTTGCCATTTGGCATATTGGGTTCCGCAATTTTGACAAAAAAAAGAAGTTTTAACTTTTGACATTCTTTATGGTTTTTTTGCAAGCGTATTCATCTGGTCGATTTTCTCATACATCAAATCTTTGTTCAAATCACCAATTGGCTCCATTTGCGAAGCGTTTTGATATTTTTTTGATGCTCTTTTCGGATCTCCCATTTTTTCGTACATCAATCCAAGTTCATATTCTCCCAACATCGCTTTAGGATAATTTACATTTCCTATTTCGGCCATTTTGCCTAACTCATCGTACGCATTCTTTTTTAGAATAATATTTTCAATTACTTTAAAATCACTCATTCTTACAGGAATCTGAACGCCTAAAACCTTGGACATCATATTGTATTTATTTTCCAGATAATCTGCGTATCCGGTTTCAAGAACAGCAATTTTCTCATTGTATTCAGCAGAGTTTATTGGTCTATAAGCTTCAAAAATGTGGTATAATGCGTTCGGAATGGAGTGCAACACTTCGGTATAATGCGTTGTGTTTTTAAAAGTATCAAATTTATAATTTACCAAAGGATTATTGGCAATTTTGATATTACTGTCCAATTTTTCAATTGGTTCTTTTATTTTTTTGATATCTCCATCGGCAACAGAAAGATAATAGAAAAACGGCTCTTGTATTTTTGCAAATTTCTCGGGGATTCTTACTTCCATTTTTGGGGCAAGTTCAGGGCTCAAACAAATGTAAGCGTTAAAAAGAGGTACTTCCTTATACAAATAAAAATTAGCAAAACTTGCCGTTATATCATGACCTGCAATTACTCTGAAAGGTGAGGTGCGATATTTTTTTTCAATGTAAGGAACTAATTCAGCACCAACGAATTCAAAAAACTCTTCGCCTTTTTCAAAAGGTAATCCGGTATTCTGGTCAATTGTAGAATCGTCGTAACGTTCTCCATCTTTATTTTGATGTATACCAATGATGATCATTTCCGGCAAATCATCCCAATAAGCACCATAACTTAAGGCTCCGGAAAATGCATCAAATAAATAATCACCATCTAACAAATATAAAACAGGATATTTTTTTTCCGGATTTGCTTCATAGGATGCCGGCAGTCCGATTGTTATTCTTCTTTCCGCTCCAAGTTTCTCAGATTGAATGTTGTCAAATTTTTTCTGTGAAAAAACAGAGATTGAAATTAAAGTAAATAATAAGTAAACTTTTTTCATGATTTGGGGTATTTCAGTGAATTAAAAAGTATTGGAAATAGTGTAGCAATATAACACTTTATTTGCTTTTTTATTATTCTTGGAATTTTAAAAAAAGTAAGTGTTTTTTTGCTGAATTTACTTTGATGAAGGCAAAAAAAATCTGATCTGACAGAGTAACTCAATCAGATAAAATTAAAGAAAAAGGAAAAGAGAAGTTTTAAGTTAGCGAATTATCATTCTCATTAGGAAAAATAATCCATGGCTTGAAGGTTTTTGCTTCTTCAAATTCCAGGGTAGCATATGATATAATAATGATGATATCGTCTTTTTGAACTTTTCTGGCTGCAGGACCATTCAGGGTAATTTCTCCTGAATTTTTTTCTCCTTTAATAGCATAAGTTTCAAAACGTTCGCCATTATTAATATTTACAATAGATACCTTTTCACCTTCAATGATATTGGAGGCTTCCAGTAAAGTTTCGTCAATAGTAATGCTGCCAATATAATTTAAATCGGCGCCCGTTACTTTTACACGATGAATTTTTGATTTTATAACTTGAATTTGCATGTTGCAAAGGTAAATTAATTTAATGAAATGGTGTCAATCAGTCTTATAGAATTAACAAATACCGCTATAAATGCACGGTATTTTTTGTCTTTACTTTTATGATCGATAGATAATAATGTAGATTCGTCAGCAATGACAAAATATTCCAGTTCAAATCTTTCGTTGTCTTTGAAAGAATTTTTAACAAATTCGATTGTTTCTTCCGGAGTATTTGTCTGAAATATTTCTTTTGCCTCAGTCAGCGTTTTGTAAATTATGGCAGCTTCTTTCCTTTCTTCCGGAGTTAAGCGTTCATTACGAGAGCTCATCGCCAGTTGATTTTCTTCCCGAAAAATAGGGCAGCCTACTATATTGACCGGTAAATTGTTTTTCTCAACCAGTTTTTTGACAATCTGTAATTGTTGAAAATCTTTCTCGCCAAAATAAGCATTTGTAGGAGTGACAATTTCAAAAAGACGTTTTACAATAGTTCCAACCCCATTAAAATGCCCGGGTCTGAATTTTCCTTCCATTTGGTTTTCCAAGCCATCAAAATCAAAATTTTGCGAAATGGTGTCTCCTTCATAAATATCTTCTACAGACGGTGCATACAAAATGATTTTATCACTCAGAACACGCATTTTCTTTACATCTTCTTCCAGGGTTCTTGGGTATTTTGCAAGATCTTCAGGGTTATTAAATTGAGTTGGGTTTACAAAAATACTTACTACAGTATCGTCGTTTTCTTTAAGAGATCTTTGCATTAAAGCCAGATGTCCCTGGTGTAAAGCGCCCATTGTTGGTACAAACCCGATAGTCGAATTTGTGGTTTTGATAGTTTTCAAATAAGCTATCAAAGCTACTTTACCGTAGAAAATATGCATGGCGGTATTATTAAAATTTAGTGCAAACATAATATATTAGTTAATAACTGCATAAAATTTTGTAATTTTGCAACGTTTTTATTACCAAAAATTAAGTAAAATACTATTATGAAAGATAAGAGGATATTATATGTATCATCTGAAGTCGTGCCTTATTTGGCAGAAAATGAGGTTTCTTTAATGTCTTATGACGTTCCGAAAATGATTAACGATCAGGGAGGTCAAATAAGAATTTTCATGCCAAGATATGGAAATATCAATGAAAGAAGACATCAGTTACACGAAGTAATTAGACTTTCAGGAATGAATTTGGTAGTGAATGATTTAGATATGCCATTGATTATTAAGGTAGCTTCAATTCCAAAAGAAAGAATTCAGGTTTATTTTATAGATAATGATGAATATTTTAAAAGAAAAGCAACTTTTGCCGACGAAGAGGGGGTTTTGTACCCGGACAATGATGAGAGAGCGATCTTTTTTGCAAAAGGAGTTGTAGAAACTGTAAAAAAATTAAATTGGGTACCTGATATTATTCACGTACACGGTTGGCTTGCGGCAATGCTTCCAATTTACATGAAGCATTATTATAAAAATGAAGCCTTGTTTTCTGAAACTAAAATTGTCACTTCTGTTTACGGGCAGTCTTTTGATGAAAATTTAGATTTGGAAATGATAAATAAAGTGAAGTTTGATGGTGTCCCTCATGAATCTGTAGTTGATTTGGAGACTCCTAATTATGAGAATATTCTAAGAGCCAGTATACTGCATTCTGACGGTGTGATTATTGCGTCAGAAAATGTATCGTCAAGTTTAACAAAATTTATAGAATCTTCAGGAAAACCTTTTTTACCTTTCGCCACGAAAGATACGTTTGCCGAAGCGTATACAAATTTCTATAAAAGTATAGGACTCTAAATTTTAACATTATTATAAAACATGTATAATACTTCTTTTTTTAAGAAAATTCTATTAATAGTACCAGTTGTTCTTTTATATTCTTGCGATAAAGATTTTAATGCCGTTGGTGATGATTTGATTGGAGATAATCATTTTGGACTTGAGTCTGAAAAATATGCTGTATTGGCATACAATCAGGAAATAACCCCGATCCAGTCAAACGGATTGCCGGTAAATGCTTTGGGAATTTATGATGATGGTGTTTTTAGTGAGCGAACTGCTAATTTTGTTACACAGGTTTCACTTGCTTCTTACGCTCCGTCTATTGGTTCTACGCCAGTTATTAAGAGTGTTACATTAAATGTGCCCTATTTTAGTCATGTAACAGCAACAAATCCTGATGGTAGCAGTACTTATGCATTAGACTCTATTTATGGAGTGCCAACAGGTAAAATTAAGTTGAGTGTTTACGAGTCAGGTGTCCAGATGCGTGGCTCTTATTTTGATAATGGTTCACAAAATGCACAGATGTATTATACAGATGAAGATCAGACAACTGACCCTAAATATGTAAACTTTAATACTTATAAAGGACCAACCCCTGGTTTTACAGATCGTTTGAACAACTCGACTAATGTATTTGAAAATGATGAGTTCTTTTTTAGTTCAGTAGAATATGCTGATAAATCAAAGGACGCAACAACCGGTACCGAAACGACAACAAGAGTAGCGCCTGAAATGCGCTTGAATTTAAATAAAGCTTTTTTTCAGAATAAAATTTTAAATGCCCCGGCAAACAAACTTTCTGCTTCGGATGTTTTTCAGGAATATTTCAGAGGTTTGTACTTTAGAGTTGAAAAATCCAGTACTAACCCTAGTAATATGGCTTTGTTGGATTTTACCAAAGGTAAAATTAATATTAAATATAGAGCTAAAACTGATATAACAACAGATAATGATACGATTACAGAAGCCAGAACTTTGGTTATTAATCTATCTGGTGCAACAGCAAGTTTAACTCAGGATGTTAAAAAACCGGCTTATCAAACGGCATTGACATCTGCTAGTGTAACACTTGGTGATGAATCACTTTATTTGAAGGGTGGTCAGGGATCACTTGCTGTGCTCGAGCTTAATGATTTTGGTTCAAAATTAAAAGAGATCAGAGATAAAGGATGGTTGGTTAATGAAGCTAATTTAGTTTTTCATATCGATTCAGATAAAATAGCAGGAATTCCAAATACGAGTGCAGGACTTCGCGAGCCAAAGAGGGTTTATTTGTATGATTTAACAAATAATATTCCTATTGTAGACTACGCAGCAGATGGAAGTACAAGTATCACATCTGACCCAAAATTGTCAAAAGTCATTTATAGCGGGATAATTAATATAGATCCTACAAGTAAGAAAGGAACAACATACAAAATAAGGCTGACAAATCATATTCGAAATATTATCAAGAAAGCTGATGCGGTTAATGTGAAGCTTGGTTTGGTTGTAACTGAAAGTATAAATATCACAGCCTCAAATAAATTGAAATTAAAAGGCAGTGTTATTACAGATGCTCCAAGAGCGTCGGTAATGAGTCCGTTAGGAACAGTATTGTTTGGAGGAAAATCCACAGTTCCTGACGAAAAAAGACTGAAGCTTGAAATTTACTACACGAAACCAAATTAATAAATATATATGTGTGGAATTGTTGGATATATCGGTCACAGAGAGGCTTATCCTATAGTTATAAAAGGATTAAAGCGGCTGGAATACAGAGGATATGATAGTGCTGGTGTCATGTTGTATGATACGGAAAAAGGTATAAAACTTTGTAAAACAAAAGGTAAAGTTTCGGATCTTGAAGCAAAGGCAAAAGAGGGTTTTACTATAAATGGATCTATAGGAATTGGACATACACGCTGGGCTACCCATGGTGTGCCAAATGATGTCAATTCACATCCTCATCTTTCTAATTCGGGTGATTTAGTAATCATTCACAACGGAATTATTGAGAATTATGCTCCTCTAAAGGAAGAGTTGATAAAAAGAGGTTATACTTTTAAATCAGATACTGATACAGAAGTTTTAGTTAACTTAATTGAGGAAGTTCAGAAAAAAGAAAATATAAAACTTGGTAAAGCAGTTCAGATTGCTTTAAATCAGGTTGTAGGTGCATACGCAATTGCAGTATTTGATAAAAAAAATCCAAACGAAATTGTGGCTGCCAGATTAGGAAGTCCTTTGGCAATTGGAGTAGGAGAAGGAGAATTTTTTATTGCTTCTGATGCATCGCCTTTTATTGAATATACTTCAAATGCTATCTATCTTGAAGATGGTGAAATGGCAAACATCAGATTGCATAAACCTCTTAAAGTTAGAAAAATTAAAGATGACTCTTTAGTAGATCCTTATATTCAAGAACTTCAGATGAATTTGGAGCAAATTGAAAAAGGAGGTTACGATCACTTCATGCTTAAAGAAATCTACGAGCAGCCAAGTGTTATAAAAGATACCTACAGAGGAAGGCTTCATGCAAATGAAGGAATTGTTCAAATGGCTGGTGTTGAAGATAATCTTGAAAAATTCCTAAATGCTCAGAGAATTCTAATCGTAGCTTGTGGAACTTCATGGCATGCCGGATTAGTTGCTGAGTATATTTTTGAAGAATTTACACGTATCCCTGTTGAAGTAGAGTATGCTTCAGAATTCAGATACCGTAACCCGATTATTAATAAAAATGATGTTGTAATTGCGATTTCCCAATCAGGAGAAACTGCAGATACAATGGCAGCTATTAAATTGGCAAAAGAAAACGGAGCATTTGTTTTTGGCGTTTGCAACGTTGTTGGTTCCTCTATTTCAAGAGAAAGCCATGCAGGTGCTTACACACACGCCGGACCTGAGATTGGAGTAGCTTCTACCAAAGCTTTTACAACTCAAATCACAGTTTTGACGATGATTGCCTTAAGATTAGGAAAAGCTAAAGGAACTTTATCAAATACAGATTTCCATACTTATCTGCAAGAATTAGAAATTATTCCTGAAAAAGTTGCCGAAGCATTAGAGACTAATGACAGAGCCAAAGAAATTGCTGCCGCATTTAAAGATGCTCCAAACTGCCTTTATTTAGGTAGAGGATATAATTTTCCGGTAGCGTTAGAAGGAGCTTTAAAACTTAAGGAGATTTCATATATTCATGCTGAAGGATATCCTGCTGCAGAAATGAAGCATGGTCCTATTGCATTAATTGACGAGCATATGCCGGTTATTGTAATTGCGCCAAAGCAAGGGCATTATGATAAAATTGTAAGTAACATACAAGAGATTAAATCGCGTAGCGGAAAAATTATTGCTGTTGTAACAAAAGGTGATACACAAGTTCGTGAACTTGCAGATTATGTAATCGAAATTCCAGAAACTTCAGATGCATTATCGCCGCTTATTACTACAATACCATTGCAATTACTTTCTTATTACATTGCTGTTATGAGAGGTTGTAATGTTGATCAGCCAAGAAATTTGGCAAAATCAGTTACCGTGGAGTAAAATGATTAATATTCTATATTTAGGAAAGCGAGACATTTGTCTCGCTTTTTTTATGCTTGTTAGCTATTATAACTCAAAGGCTAACAGGATTTATAATTCTTTTTAATGTTAAAAGTCAAAAATAACGTCTCACATTTTTTATTTATCAAATTTTTTTCACAAACCCTGTATTTTTATTAAATCCTCAATTTTTCCTATAAAAATTATATGTATGCATAGTAATTAGAATACTCCTTGTTTGAAATTTGATTTTAATTGAATAAAAGCCATTGCTAAATAGTTAAAATAATAAGTATAATTATGATAAATATGAATTTTATTTAACAAATTTTTATACATATTGAAATTATTTGTATTTTGGTATCATTAACTAACCAAAAACCTAACACAATGAGAGTGTATTTGCTGATTATGTTGTTTTTCTGTGGAATTTCCTTTGCACAGAATACAATTACTGGTTCTGTTACCGATAGTAACAAACAATCTATTCCTGGTGCCAATATAAATGTGGTTGGAAGTTCTACTGGAGCTTCAACAGATTTTGACGGGACATTTAAATTGAATACTTCATCGAAACCGCCTTTTACTATAAAAGTATCAGCTGTTGGTTTTGAAACACAAACTATTAATATCAATTCTTTAAATCAGAGGATAGAAGTTGTGTTAAAAGATGAAGAAACGAAACTTGATGAAATTGTAGTATCTGCTTCAAGAACCCCTGAGAGAGTTATTGAGTCTCCTGTGACTATTGAGAGAATGGGAATCCAGGAAATTAAAAATACAACTGCTGCAACCTTTTATGATGGTTTGGAAAACTTAAAGGAAGTAAATTTTAATACCAGCAGTATTTCTTTTAAATCAATAAATACAAGAGGTTTTGCTTCAGTAGCAAATACTCGTTTTATGCAATTAGTAGATGGTATGGATAATTCATCCCCTGCTTTGAATTTTGTATTGGGTAACCTGATTGGTGTTTCTGATATAGATGTTGCAAATGTTGAACTTTTGCCTGGAGCTTCTTCCGCGCTTTATGGTGCAAATGCTTTTAATGGTATTATGTTTATGAACAGTAAAAGCCCATTTACAAATGAAGGCATTAGTGTTTATTATAAATATGGACAGACAAACCAGGATGTAGCTGGAACAAATGGCTATAATGATTTTGGAATCAGGGCTGCAAAAGCGTTTACTAAACATTTTGCAATGAAAGCAAACTTTACTTACATGGAAGCATCAGAATGGATTGCTGCAGATAAAAGAAGTATGACTGGCGGTTCTATTGGACATGCAATGAATCAAAATTATGATGGTTTAAATATTTACGGAGATGAGATTACAACATTTATTCCAAATGTTGGGCAAGTTAGCCGTACGGGATATCGTGAGCAGGATTTAACGGATAATAAAGTTAAAAGTATGAAAGCAGATTTTGGTTTGCATTTTAAACCTTGGGCAAATGATACCGAGTTTATATTACAATACAAAATTGGTACAGGAAGTACAATCTATCAGGGAGCTAACAGATATGCTTTGAAAGATTTCTTAATGCAACAAGGTAAATTCGAAGTAAAAGGGAAAAACTTTTTTGCCAGAGTTTATTTTACAAGTGAAGATGCCGGAGATTCTTATGATATGAGATTTGCCGGATGGAATGTTAACAGATTGGCTAAGTCAGATAAAAACTGGTTTACAGATTACGGTACTGCATTTCAACTATCTTCTGCTGTTCTTGGTCTTAATCCAAATGATGCTGCTGTTTATGCTAGAAACTTTGCTGACTATAATGTTTCACCAATTTTAGGATTAGTACCAAATACAGATCCGCTTAATCCGGGTGCTCCAAGATCAGCAAGATTTGAGCCGGGTTCTGCTCAATTTAATAATGCGCTTGCTAAAGTAACCAGCAACCCTGATCTTACTCAGGGAGCTAAATTTATTGATCATTCAAAATTGTATCATTCAGACGTAAATTATAACTTTAGAGATATAATCAAATTTGCTGAAGTTCAGGTAGGTGGTTCTTGGAGAAAATACATAATGGACTCAGAAGGAACTATTTTTACAGATTATGATGGTCCAATCGAATACAAAGAATATGGAGCTTATGCACAATTACAAAAAAAATTCTTAGATGACAGATTGAAATTTACAGGATCTTTACGTTACGATAAAAGCCAAAATTTTGATGGAAATGTTTCGCCGAGGATTTCATTCGTATATTCTGCAGGTGCATCTAAAAGACATAACTTTAGAGTTTCTTACCAAACTGGTTTTCGTAATCCAACAACACAGGATCAATATATTGGTCTGGACTTAGGACCATTTGCATTAATTGGTTCTGCTCCTGATAACTTAGATCGTTTTCAGGAAACACAGCCTGTTAGTCTTGCAGGTCAGGCTATACCAAATGCAGGTATTGGACCAACGGTTAACTTATCGGGACGTATGGCTTATAGTAATGCCTATACATTAACTTCTGTTCAGGCATTTGGTGCTTCCGGAAATGTTGGAGATCTTAAAGTCGCAAATATTGGGCTGGTAAAACCAGAACAAGTGCAGGCTTTTGAAGCAGGTTATCGTACGGTTGTTCAAAATGATTTGTCAATCGATATTAATGGATATTATAATATCTATAATGATTTTATGAATACTTCAAGAGTAATAACACCTTATTACGGAACGGCAGGGACCAACACCGCGGACCCGAGTGTTCTGTTGAGTTATGCTGCGCTTGCTAACGGGGACAGAAGAGTGTATCAGGTTTATACAAATACAACTGCAAAAATTACTTCATTAGGTTTTGGAGTTGGTTTGTCTAAAAAAGTGTATAAAGATTTTGAATTAGGAGTTAATTATAATTATGCTCAATTTGATTTTGACCAATCAGAAGATCCAAGTTTTGTGGCTGGATTTAATACGCCGAAACATAGAATCAAAGGTTCATTTGGTAATGCTAAAGTGACTAAAAATTTAGGTTTTAATGTTAATGTAAGATGGAATACGGAATATTTATGGCAATCCTCTTTTGGAGACGGAATGATTCCTGAAAATACAGTTCTTGATGCTCAGATTAATTATGGTTTACCAAAATTGAAATCTGTTATTAAAGTTGGAGCAACAAATCTTTTTGGAAAAGATTATCTTCAGGTAGTAGGTGCTGGTATGATTGGTCAGATGTGGTTTGCTTCGTGGACAATTAATCCTTGATAAGAAACGATCTTTAGTCAAAAAGTTGTCTTTTCTTTTTATTGTATATATAATCGAAAAGAGCTAATAATTTAAAAGTTAACAAAATGAAAAATAATATAAAATGGCTGTTATTGGTTTCTTTAACCTTTATAGCGTGTAATAATGATGACGATAATAATACTCCGGCAGAGGTACCGGTAACACCTGGCTCGGCAGTTTTTACAAAATATGTGGCACTGGGAGATTCCTTTGCTGCAGGATATAGTGATAATGCTCTTTTCAAAAAAGGACAGGAAAACGGTTACCCGAACATATTAGCACAACAGTTTGTCGCGGCAGGCGGGGGTACATTTACAATTCCTTATGCAAATGATAATACCGGAGGTTTGTTATTTGGAGGTCAGGTAAATCCGGCATTTGGTCCTCGTCTATACTTTAACGGGACAGCGCCACTTCCTGTTCCTGGCGTCCCAACTACTGAAGTTATGGCGCACCTGAGCGGATCTTTTAATAATTTAGGAGTTCCTGGAGCAAAAAGTTTTCATTTAGTAGCTAATGGATATGGCAATCCTGCCGGCTTGGCTATAGGCGCAGCCAACCCTTATTTTGTTAGGTTTGCAAGTTCGGCTACAACATCAGTTTTAGCTGATGCTGTAACTCAGGCCCCAACTTTTTTCTCTTTATTTATTGGAGGTAATGATGTTTTGAGTTATGCTACTTCAGGAGGAATAGGAAAAGATCAGACCGGTAACATGGATCCGAAGACTTATGGAAGTAATGATATTACAGATCCGACTGTTTTTGCGTCAGTATATACTTCTATGGCAACAGCTTTAACAGCAAATGGGGCAAAAGGTGTTGTGGCAAATTTACCATATATCACTGCTTTGCCATATTTTACGACAGTTCCTTATAATCCACTTACAGCTAAATCTCTTGGTGCTAATAACGAGGCAGTTGGGAAAGCAGCAATTAAGGATCTTAATACAAAATTATATGGTCCCTTAAAACAGGTGCTAACTATATTTGGTGCTGGAGACAGAATTAATCTGTTGTCAGAAACTAGTGCTAATCCTGTTTTGATAAAAGATGAAAGTTTAACTAATCTGTCTGCTCAGTTAACGCAAGCATTTACACCAAGCTTAGGAGCGCAAACAGCAGCTTTTTATGGAGCAGTTTTTGGTCAGGCCAGACAAGCAAAAGCTACTGATTTAGTTGTATTGCCAACGAGAACTGCTATTGGGACGGCCCCAACTGCCGCTGATTCAGGCGTAGGGTTTGCGCCTCCGGCTCCGCTAGATAAATTTGGAGTAACATTTCCATTGCAAGATAAACATGTTCTTATTCCGACAGAAATTGCTGAAATAAAAACAGCTACAGATGCTTATAATACTACAATTAAAGCTGTAGCAGATCAGAAAGGCCTTGCTTTTGTTGATACAAGAGCAGTTTTAACCCAGTTGTCAAGTGGCGGAATTAGGTTTGGAAACTTTAGTTTAACATCTGCTTATGTGACTGGTGGGGCTTTTTCCTTAGATGGAGTTCACCCTAGCGCGAGAGGTTACGGTTTAATTGCTAATATTTTTATAGATGCAATAAATACAAAATATGGTTCGACACTGAGACATGTTGATTTGGCAACCTATCCGGGTCAGTATCCAAAAACTCTTCCGTAAGGCAAAATTTTAATATCAAAAGCCACTCATTTCTAAAATGCAGTGGCTTTTTTATTTAACTAAAAAATTACCATTTTAGATATTTGAAGGCTGACTTTTAAGAATCAAACAAAAACGTACTATTTTTTATAAAAAAAATATTGATTTTTTATTTTAAAAAATTATCTTTGCGCTCTGAAAAAAGAGGTATTTTCGATAAACCTAAATAGCTATTTAATAAATACATAAGTAATGTCAAAAGTAATAGGAAAAGTTGCTCAAATCATTGGACCAGTAGTTGACGTAGTTTTCAACGGTAAGGATGTTGAACTTCCAAAAATTTATGATTCACTAGAAGTCACAAAAAAAGACGGAACATTATTAGTTCTAGAAGTACAATCTCACATTGGTGAAAACACTGTTCGTACCATTTCTATGGACTCAACAGATGGTTTAAGCAGAGGGTATGAAGTAGTTGGAACTGGTAACCCAATCCAAATGCCAATCGGTCCGGATGTATATGGAAGATTATTTAATGTTGTTGGAGATGCCATTGATGGTTTAGGTGAATTGCCTAAAACTGGAGAAAATGGTTTGCCTATTCACAGACCAGCTCCTAAATTCGAAGATTTATCAACTTCATCTGAAGTTTTATTTACAGGGATCAAAGTAATCGATTTGATTGAGCCTTATGCAAAAGGAGGTAAAATTGGATTGTTTGGTGGTGCTGGTGTTGGTAAAACAGTATTGATTCAGGAGTTGATCAACAATATCGCAAAAGGTCACGGTGGACTTTCAGTATTCGCAGGAGTAGGTGAAAGAACACGTGAAGGAAATGACTTGCTTCGTGAGATGTTAGAGTCAGGAATTATTAAATACGGTGATGATTTCATGCACTCTATGGAAAATGGAGGATGGGATTTATCTAAAGTAGATATGCCAGGAATGAGAGAGTCAAAAGCTACTTTCGTTTTCGGACAAATGAATGAGCCACCTGGAGCTCGTGCACGTGTTGCACTTTCAGGATTATCTATCGCTGAGTATTTCCGTGATGGAGCTGGAACAGATCAAGGTAAAGACGTATTGTTTTTCGTTGATAACATCTTCCGTTTTACACAAGCAGGTTCTGAGGTATCAGCACTTTTAGGACGTATGCCTTCTGCAGTAGGATACCAACCAACTTTGGCAACAGAGATGGGAGCTATGCAAGAGCGTATTACATCTACAAACAAAGGATCTATTACATCTGTACAGGCGGTTTACGTTCCTGCGGATGACTTAACTGACCCGGCACCGGCAACAACGTTTGCTCACTTAGATGCTACAACTGTATTGTCTCGTAAAATTGCTGAGCTAGGTATTTATCCAGCGGTTGACCCGTTAGATTCTACTTCAAGAATTTTGACTCCTCAAATTTTAGGAAACGAGCACTATGACTGTGCACAAAGAGTAAAAGAAATTCTTCAAAAATACAAACAATTGCAAGATATTATCGCGATTTTGGGTATGGAAGAGTTATCTGAAGAAGATAAACTTTCTGTATCAAGAGCGCGTCGTGTACAACGTTTCTTGTCTCAGCCTTTCCACGTAGCGGAGCAATTTACAGGTATTCCTGGAGTATTGGTTGATATTAAAGATACTATCAAAGGTTTCAACATGATTATCGACGGTGAGTTAGATCACCTTCCGGAAGCGGCTTTCAACTTGAAAGGTTCTATTCAGGATGCGATCGAAGCTGGAGAAAAAATGTTGGCTGAAGCATAAAAATAAAGTTAAAAGTTAGAGGTTAGAAGTTAGGCGTTTTGTCTCTAACTTCTAACTTTTAACAAATAACTTCTAACTTAAAAAATATGATTTTAGAAATAGTATCACCAGAAGCAAAATTATTTTCAGGAGAAGTAACTTCGGTTACATTGCCCGGAGTCGATGGAAGCTTTCAAATATTGAATCATCACGCTCCCATTGTTTCTATTCTAGAAAAAGGAACTATTAAAATTGTAGCACCAAGCTTCAGTTTTTCTAAAGAAGTTGCAGATAAATTCACGAAAGTAAATGACCAGACTTATACTTTAGATATTGTGTCAGGTACTATCGAAATGAAAGACAATAAAATAATTGTTTTAGCAGATTAAGACAATTTTAAATAATTTTAAAAAGCCAAACATTAGTGTTTGGCTTTTTTTATTTTTGGTGAATGAAAGAAATAACCGAATTTGAAGTTTCTATTTTTGAAGGTAAACGCGCATGGTACGAGTTGTTGCTTGCAGCAATATTTTATAGCGCTTTCATTTACATGGTAACTCTAACAATTTATTATGGATTTATTGAAAAATCAGTACAAATTTTTATAAGAGCATTTGTCACATTACTGATATGTGGCACATACAGTATAGCTTATGGATTAAGGTTCTCTGCTACCAAAAATTTGTTAAATAGATGTCGATACGAATTTAATTGTCTCGAGATATGTAGTTGGGCCATTTTCATACGATGCGAAATCAAAAGTCACAGAATTTGAATATGTTTCTTTTTATGAAGACCGATATGGTTATTTTGGAACTAATTTATGGTATGTTAAGAATAAACATTACAAAATGTATAGCTTTGAAAAGAAAGAAGCAGCTTACCAATTTGCACTGGATATTTCTAACAAACTAAATATCGACTTGCTTGATGCCACAGAAAAAGGAAATTTTCAATGGATTGAAAAACAGAATCTAAATAACTAAGGCCAACTTCATGGTTGTTTTTTTTTATCTTGAAGAATGTTATAGTTGAGCAAATAATCAGAACAAAATTCATCAGAAAAGCATCTTTTATAGCTAATATTAAAATCTAAACTTTAAATAGCGGGTGATATAATCCCGCTATTTATTTATATTGAGTTCAATTTCATAACTTTGTTTTATGAACTTACCAGAAAATCTTAATCAGAAACTCGAAGCCAGAAAACAAAATAATGCTTTAAGAAAACTGCCAAGTTTTAATAATCTTGTCGATTTTTCTTCAAACGATTATATTGGTTTTTCAAAATCAGAAACTATTTTCAAACTTGCCCATCATTATTTGATCGAGAATGAGATTATTCAGAATGGCGCAACGGGATCACGATTAATTTCCGGAAATCATTCGCTTTATCAAATTGCAGAATCATTTATTGCTGAATTTCATGACTCAGAAACGGCGTTAATTTTTAATTCGGGCTATGATGCCAATGTTGGCTTTTTTAGCGCTGTACCGCAAAGAAATGATGTTATTTTGTATGACGAGTTAAGTCATGCTTCTATTCGTGACGGAATTTCAATGTCGAATGCTAAATCATATAAGTTCAATCACAATGATTTTGAAGATTTAGAACGTCTTATTAAAAAATTTCCTGCTGTAAATATTTATATTGTGACCGAAACAGTTTTTTCTATGGACGGCGATAGTCCAAATTTAGAAGAACTTGTTCTGTTGTCTGAAAAGTATAATTGTTATTTAGTTGTCGATGAAGCGCATACTTTGGGCGTTTTTGGTGATAAAGGCGAAGGCCTTATTCAGGACTTACACTTGCATAATCGTATTTTTGCACGAATTATGACATTTGGAAAAGGATTGGGATGTCATGGCGCAGCGATATTAGGAAATTCAACCCTAAAAGAATACTTAGTAAACTTTGCCAGGAGTTTTATCTACACCACAGGATTGTCCCCGCATTCTGTTTCGACAATTTTAACAGCTTACCAACAGTTAGAAAATGAAAAAGAAACAATTAATAAATTGCGTCAGAATATTATATTTTTTAATCAGCAAAAGAATTTGTTGGGACTCAAACCTATGTTTGTCCGAAGTAAATCTTCAATCCAATCTGCCATAATTACGGGCAATGAAAATGCAAAGCTCATGGCACAGGAACTACAGGATAAAGGGTTTGATATAAAAGCGATATTATCCCCAACGGTTCCCGAAGGGCAGGAACGACTTCGTTTTTGTATTCATAGTTATAATTCGGAAGAAGAAATAAAGGCGGTTTTGGAGTTGTTACGTAACTTTGTATTCTAAATGGAAGAAAGTTTTAAATTAGTCAGGAGTTATCAATATTCATCAGAAGCCAAAATTTTCAGCAGTAAGTTAGAATCTGAAGGGATTAAAGTTTATCTGAGAGATATTCATATAATCGATTCAAATCCGCATTTGAGTACTGCTGTAGGAGGAGTTAAACTTTTTGTTGAAAGCAAAGATTTTCAAAAAGCTCAAAGAAGTCTGTCTGAAATCAGCCCCTATTCATTAGATGAAAATAATGAACTTATCAAATGTCCGAAATGCAAAGCCGAGGCGATAGAAATGACTACTTCTATTAAAGATTTAAAAACACTTTTTGCCTTTATTTTTTCATTGTTTTTTGTCTTAATACCTTTTTATTCCAAACATCGGTATAAATGCAATATTTGTAAATTTGAATTTAATTAAATGAAATTATTTGTAACAGGAATTTCAACAGATGTTGGTAAAACCATTACTTCTGCCATAATAGTAGAAGCCTTAGAAGCTGATTATTGGAAACCCATTCAGGCTGGAGATTTAGATAACTCGGATAGTCATAAAATCAAGTCAAAAATCTCAAATAAAAAAACTAAGATTTTTGACAACAGTTATCAACTTAATACACCGGCAAGCCCGCATCTTGCCGCTGAAATTGACGGAATCACAATTGATTTAAAAAAAATAAAAGAACCAAAAACCGACAATCATTTAGTAATTGAAGGAGCTGGGGGAATTTTTGTTCCGTTAAACGAAAAGGACACTATTATAGATTTGATTCAGTCAGATTATAAAATAATTTTGGTTTCAAGGCATTATCTGGGAAGCATCAATCATACATTATTAACTATTGAAGCTATAAAAAGCCGTGGTTTTGACGTTCATGGAATCATCTTTAGCGGAAGCGAAAATAAATCTACCGAAGATTTAATTCTAAATAAAACCGGAATAAAACCGATCGGAAGAATTGATGAAGAACCCTATTTTGATCAAAATGTAATTATGGAATATGCCGATTTATTTAGGCATAATTTATTATCGTTAGAGAAATCTAAAATCTAAAATCAGAAATCTACAATATTATCAGATGACTTTATCAGAAAAAGACAGCCAGTATTTGTGGCACCCTTATACACAACATAAAACCTCGCAGACCCCAATTGCAATTTCCCGAGGAGAAGGCGCTCTGCTTTGGGATGAAAATAATAAAGAATATATCGATGCGATTGCATCCTGGTGGGTAAACCCGTTCGGGCATAGTAACAAATTTATTGCCGATGCTATATACAAACAGCTTACCACTCTGGAGCATGTTTTGTTTGGCGGTTTTACGCATGAACCGGCAATAAAAGTTGCAGAAAAATTAATGGAAATTCTTCCGAAAAATCAACAGAAAATATTTTTTTCAGATAATGGTTCAACAGCTGTTGAAGTGGCCATAAAGGTTGCGTTGCAATATTTCTTTAATAAAAATGAAAAACGAACTACCATAATTGCTTTTGAAAATGCTTTTCACGGAGATACTTTTGCAGCTATGGCAGCAAGTGGCATTTCATTTTACACACAGGCATTTCAGGGAATGTTTATAGATGTTGTTAGAATTCCGGTTCCGGTTAAAGGGCAGGAGCAGGTAAGTTTTGATGCTTTAAATGAAGTAATTAAAAGCCATAATTGTGCAGGTTTTATTTTTGAACCATTAGTACAAGGTGCTGCCGGAATGGTAATGTATGAACCGGAAGCTCTGGCAAAACTAATTCAGATTTGTAAAGAAAATAATGTATTGACAATTGCTGATGAAGTAATGACTGGTTTTGGTAAAACAGGAAAAACATTTGCAATGGATTATGTTTCTGAAGATCCGGACATGATTTGTCTGTCTAAGGCCTTAACAGGAGGAACAATTCCGATGGCAATTACGACTTTTACACAGGATGTTTTTGATGCATTTTATGATGATGATATTAATAAAGCATTATTTCACGGACATACTTTTACGGCAAATCCAACAGGTTGTGCCGCAGCTCTGGCAAGTATCGATTTATTGCAGACGAATGAAATGCAAGTCAATATTGAAAGAATAAATAAGAGTCATTTAAACTTTCAGAAGAAAATTGAAAATCATTCAAAAGTGATAACGGCAAGAACTTTGGGGGTTATTTTTGCAGTTGAAATAAAATCAGACTCAGAAGAAAGCTATTATGGTTCAATGCGTACCAAACTATATAATTTCTTTATTGAAAAAGGAGTTGTTTTAAGGCCGGTTGGTAATATTGTTTATATTTTACCGCCATACATTATGACAGACAAACAGCTTGAGAAAGTATATCTGACAATTGAAGAAGCTATTGAAATGGTTTAATACTCAGATAATCTCTATCAGAATCATTTTTAATAATATATCCTGCGGACTTTGCATAAACTTTGCGAACTTTGCGATTAAATAATCTACATTGAATACAAAAATTGCCATAACAGCCTTTTCTTCTATTTCTCCTTTGGGAAATAATCCTGAAGAAATCTGGCGAAAATACCTGGATAATCAGCATTGTTTTTCGAAACAATTTTTAGATCAGCAGGAAACTTCTGTTGCTGCTTTAGAAGCAGAATCGAAACAAATTGTTGCAGAACTTCGAGAATCAGATATTAAGTATAAATTTCTGGATGATTCTGTTCTGTTTGCTTTGGCAGCTTCAAGAAAAGCCATTGAAAAAGCGGGTTGGGGTAAAAATGATATTTTCGGTATAAATATTGGTTCTTCACGCGGTGCTACAGATCTTTTTGAAAAGCATTATAAAGAATATATCGATACCGGGAAAGCGCAGACTTTGGCTTCGCCTACAACAACTTTGGGAAATATTTCCTCCTGGATTGCACATGATTTGCAAAGTACCGGTCCTGAAATTTCACATTCTATTACATGTTCTACAGCTCTTCATGCACTTCTAAACGGTGTTGCATGGCTTAAATCAGGAATGGCAGATAAATTTTTAGTTGGCGGCAGTGAAGCTCCTTTGACCGATTTTACGATTGCTCAGATGAGAGCATTAAAAATATATTCACGAATTGATCAAAACGATCAGGATTGGCCAAACCTGGCTTTTGATTTTGAAAAAACGCAAAACACCATGATTTTAGGTGAAGGTGCAGCAGTTTGCTGCCTGGAGGCCGGAGAGAAGGAAAATGCTATTGCATATGTTACGGGTGTGGGTTATGCAACGGAGATTTTAGAACATAATATTTCAATTTCAGCAGAAGCCGATTGTTTTCAAAAATCCATGAAAATGGCTTTACAGGAAACTAATTTAGGAGAAGTAGACGCTATCGTAATGCATGCTCCCGGAACGATAAAAGGAGATTTGACTGAATTGCGCGCAATTGAAAAAGTTTTTGGTGAACAAATACCGTTATTAACGACAAATAAATGGAAGATTGGACACACTTTTGGAGCTTCCGGGATATTAAGTTTAGAACTGGCTCTATTGATGATGAAGCATGATACTTTTGTTGGAGTGCCTTTTGTTAAACACAATAAGCAAATAAAGCCGTTGAGAAAAATATTAATTAATGCTGTTGGTTTTGGAGGAAATGCAGTTAGCATCCTGATTGAAAAAGCGTAATTGAAAAACAATAAAAAAATCCATTTGCCGAAAGACAAATGGATTTTTTTATTGGATTAAAGCTAAAATATTTCTCTGTTATTGCAAGATAATCTTTTTGGCTGTAGTATAATTGTTGTCTAAGGTTACCTTTACCAGAAGGACCTGATTTGCTGCCTGCAGGTTTGGAATCTGTAATTCTGTTGTTCCGGCTTTCTTTTTATTGTAAAGAAGTTTTC